>Ga0316204_10001712_pt1 | contig 56306 bp, 43 predicted proteins | sample 6monrhotite_MG_2_FD_205661 | JGI IMG/M metagenome (GOLD analysis project Ga0316204, IMG submission 205661) | Microbial mat bacterial communities from mineral coupon in-situ incubated in ocean water Damariscotta River, Maine, United States -... | ecosystem: Environmental > Aquatic > Marine >... | reverse complement strand
TGACATTAGTGGTGTTGGCATTACCTCGCTGGGTGATTCTCCCTATCATGGCGACCACCGTATGAGCGGGAATGTGTGGGCCACACCTGATGGTAATTATGTGATTACCCGTGGTGGTGATGTGTTTCTTGCTGCCGATATGACCTTTGTTGCGAATTTAACTGGTACAGGAGTAACCATACAGGATCTGGCCTTCAATGAAGTTGATCAAACTGCGATTGTCGCCGGCTTGAATGGCTCGATCTATCTATATGACTTGACCACATGGGCACAAACAGGAATAAACAACTCCATTGTTTCTCCCCAATTTGTTCTTGAATTGTCAAATACTACCTATGTGATAAGCAATCAGGCTGCTTCTGGTTTATTGCAAGCGGTTACATTCTAATTAAATTGAGTAAACCCCAGCTGCGCCAGGGGGCTCGCATAGGTTTTACCGAGACTTAGGGTAACGAGTACTTTTAACTCTCGACCAAGAGAAAAGGAAGTAAACCTATACGAGATTATAAGGGTCATGAGAAGGGTCAAGTATCATATTGACATATTAGGCTATATTTGACGCCATCCATTTTATGCCTCGCCCACTCCGAATAGAGTATGAAGACGCCTACTACCATGTGATGAACCGAGGTAGAGGCCGAAAACACATCTTTCATGGCGAAAATTATTTTAAGGCCTTTTTAAAGATGCTTGATGAGGCTCATCAGCGACTTAGATTGCTGTCCGTAGCGAGGCAGGGAGTCATTGAGGGTATAGAGCAAAATATTGATGTGTTGTCATTAACTGAATGTCCTAGAAACTTACTGATGTAGGCTCACTATGCAAATAGTCATGAAGGGTTCGTAATCGAATTTGATGAAGCTCATGAGTTCTTTAACCGTAGGCGCTCTGAAACAGATGAGCTGTTTCACCTTCGCAGGGTAATTTATAAACTGATGAAGGATTTTTGACGCTCAATGCATTTGATAACGATTCAAATCAAATAGCCCTGATCGCACAGGTTTGTTATTCCGTGTTTTATCCTGAAACCAGTCAGCCTGTTCCCAGAATGTGGAATCAGTACGGCGTACACCATAGCGTTCAACAAGTTTTGCATAATCGTCATGACTGCGAATATTGGCGTAATGTTGGCTGAAGTCATTAATTTCTGATGATGCTATGGAGAAAAAGAAATTGGGATAGGAGCCTTCCAACCAGTCCACCACAGTCATTGTATCCTGTCCGATGTCAGCACGATCCTGTTCATGTTGATCGGCCAGAAACGAGGTGACATTTTTATAGGCTTTGTTGCGAATCAGAGTGTAGGCGAGGTCTTGTTCCGGCGCGTCGGTTCTGACTCGTACAAAAATCACTTCGGGAAAGGTGTGCAGGTTTTCTCCCTGTAAGCGGGCAATGGCATTCATGCTTTTATCTACCTGGGCTTTGGTGGCGACAGGTAGTGAATTTTTGCAGTTATCAGCCCGGCTACAGCGATTCAGGTTTTGTGCTTGTTGTGTTGTACCCGCGAGGCGGATTTTCAGATATTTGTACAGTGCTTTCTGTGGGTCATCGCTACGTTGGTCATTTACCGCTTCTGTCTTCAGCCATTCCTGTGGTGTGGCAAACAGTTTTTCAACACTTTTGTGTTGGTCCACATACCAGCTATCGCGTATGGCTTTGCGTTGCTTTACGGGTAGAAAGGCCAGAAAATAATCCTCACCTTCCATGCGCAGAAAATCCATGTGGATCCGGGTGCTTATGTGATGCCCGCGGTCGCCGTACACATTGAAACCGGCCACCAGTAAATAATGAATACGTTCAAACAGCGGGTAGTCGATAATCCAGGTGGTTTCCGGATTTTCGCCTACCAGTCCGTAGGCGACCGAGCCGCTATCAGAATGCCGGAAAACAGTTAACGCGGCATTGGGGTTTTTGTCGTCACCATCCCAGATATAGTTCAGGGCATGGCCGATATTGTGCGTGCCGATGGTTTTGAAGTGGGCCTGTTTACGTTCCATGTAACGTTGCTGTTTTTGCCAGTGGTCGGTCCAGGTGCGCAGCAGGTCCAGATTATTACCGCCATCGGCGGGGAGTTGTAAGTTATTGTTCATTTCACCGATGGCGCGTGCATCATCACTGCTTACTGGTTGTTCGGGATCAAGAAACATCACCCAAAACTGATCCTCAATGACATCCAAAGCAATCTGGCCACGACAGGCCGGTCCTTTGATAAAGCCTTCGATAAAAAATCGTGCCTCATCCAGCAAAAAACGGTAACGCGATGTTGCAGGCAGGGCGGCAAAGACCTTGAAGGGATTAGCGGCCAGTTCGGGTTGGTAAGAGGGCAGCGTGTCCACAGTGTAAACCGGTTTTAGAAACAGCTCCCGATACCGTTCCATGCGGCGTGCGGAAAATTCGTAGACGATATGGTTTTTTGCCACGATGCTGGGGTGATAACGCAACAAGCGGTAATAAAAGGGTGCGGTACCGGGGTTATCGAAGGGACGCACTGTGGGAATTTCATCGATGGTTTGCCCAGGTGGCGTGCGTGAACGCACCAGTCGGTAGAATTCCCGCTGTGGTGAACCCGCAAAATGAATATGCGCATGAAACAGATGCTCGTAGAGATAACGGTTGACCAGCCGTTGTTTGTTGGTGGTTCCGTTCAGAAACAGTTCCCAGTGTTTGATTTGTGGTTGTACGGTAGCGGAAGGCGTGGGCGGAGTGGGCGTCGGTGCCCCTTCGGCCAGCCAGGAAACCAGAGTCCGGTATTCCTGTTCTTGCAGGTTAGGCATGGCATAGGGCATGCCCCACAAGGGACGTTTGCGTGCGAATTCATCCATAGCGTCTAACGTCGGGCAGGCTTGCTGATGCTCCGGTTCCAGCGCAAAACTGTCGGAAAATGTCGCTGCATCAGGCTGTGGGTGTTGCTGTTTCAGTAGCAAAGAATGATAAAGCACCGAATTTTTCAGATTGGCCTCAGGGTCATTTTGCGGACTTTCGTTGATCACCGGGTGAAAATTACGGGAACGCCATTGCGCGGTATTTTTGGCATCAATCAATAAGCGGTTCGGCTGCATGGGCGTTACCCGTGACGGGTCGTAAATACTCTCGGTGCTTGCACCGCGCTGCAAGCCTTCAGGGGAAGAGAGTTCCAGTTGGCAGGGTGCGTTGTAGCAGCCATGGCACACTATGCAGCGCCCTTCCAGTACGGGTTGTACCTGATCTTTCCAGGTTGTGGGTTCACTTCGAGCCGCTGCCGCCAGATCAGACTCGATGGACGCCGGCATATCTTTCATCGTAAATCGTGATGTCAGAATTTCGTTGACCAGAAAGCCGGTCAGCAGCACAGTGAAAATCACCAGCAGGTGTTTGCGGGTGATTATTTTGTAACGCCTGCTCAACTTTTTATACTCATACAACAAAATGTAACGTCAATGATCATCGTCCTGAACTTTTATAAGGTAAACCCCATGCAAAGCTATCGGTTTTGTATGGGGTTGGTCAAGTAAACAAACATTCCTGACATCAGGTTGTCAGGAGGGCTGGAGTATAGTCGCATTTCTACATTCACTGATGCAGGAGAGATAGCAATGACTGATATGATGAAACAGCACGGCGCCTTTAGTTGGAATGAGCTGATGACCAGCGATGTAAGTGCTGCAAAAACGTTTTATGGGGATATGTTTGGCTGGACGTATGAGGACATGCAGACCAATGACATGAAATATACGATGGCCAAAGAAGGTGAGCAGGAAGTCGCGGGCATTATGGCGATGACACCCGAAGCTGGAGAGATGCCGCCGATGTGGGGTGCTTACGTCACCGTGGACGACGTGGAAGCCAGTGCAAAACAGGCTGAAGCACTGGGTGGAAAAATTCTATTGGCGCCGCGCAATATTCCTGATGTGGGGAAGTTTTGTGTCATTTGTGACCCACAGGATGCTGCCTTGTCTTTGATTACTTATCTCAAAAAATAGGCTTCTGATGCGACGTGCTGACCGGCTGTTTCAAATCGTACAGTTTTTGCGTTCACGACGTGTGACAACCGCGCGCTGGCTGGCGGAGGTGCTTGAAGTTTCCGAGCGGACGATCTATCGGGATATACAGGATCTGATGGCATCCAATGTGCCGATAGAGGGAGAAGCCGGTATCGGCTACGTGATTCGACAGGGTTATGATTTGCCGCCGTTGATGTTTACCCGGGAGGAAATCACTGCTCTGACGTTAGGCGCACGTATTGTCAACAGTTGGGCAGATCCCGGTCTGGCCATGGCGGCTCAGTCCGTATTAAGCAAGGTTGAAACGGTGCTGCCGGATTCCCTGAAAGGGGAGCTCGACCAGACCCGGTTGTTTTCTCCTTTAGTGCGAATACCGACACAGGTGGCTGCTTTTATGGGGGAACTGCGCAGTGCGGCGGATTGTCGTAACAAGGTCATTATCACCTATACCCGAGCCGATGGTGCGGATTCCAACCGTATCATCTGGCCTTTGGGTTTGTTTTTCTGGGGCACAACCTGGACGCTGGGTGCCTGGTGTGAAATGCGCCAGGCATTCAGAAATTTTCGGCTGGATAGAATTGAAACATTGCAGGTTTGTGAGGAACGATATCCGAATGAACCCGGCCGGAGACTGAAAGACATGATTACATGCGAGAAAAAAAGGATAAATAATAATGAAACGATGTAAATGGGCGGCGGATGTGGAGTCGTTGTATACAAAGTACCACGATGAAGAATGGGGTATCCCGGTTTTTGATGATCGGGAACTCTTTGAAATGCTGATACTTGAAGGGGCACAGGCAGGCCTTAGCTGGATCACCATTCTTAAAAAACGGGAAAACTACCGCAAAGCGTTTGATCATTTTGATGCTGAAAAAATTGCTCGCTATACCAAGCGAAAGCACACCAGTCTGTTGAATGATGTTGGCATAGTGAGAAACCGTCTTAAGATAAACGCTGCCATCGTTAATGCACAATGTTATCTGGAGATACTTGAGGAATATCCGAGTTTCAGCGATTACCTTTGGCAATTTGTTGATGGTAAACCCATTAAAAATCGATGGAAAAGTATGCAGGACGTGCCGGTTACAACTAACGAATCCGATGCCATGAGCAAGGCACTCAAGAAACGAGGGTTCAAATTTGTCGGGTCTACAATTTGTTATGCCTTTATGCAGGCAGTCGGCATGGTTAACGACCATACGACAGATTGTTTTTGTTACAAGGCTAAGTGAACAAGAAAAATAAACATACCGGGATGTAAAATGAGTTTGCTGAAACAAAAAAATATGCCACAACCGGACCTCGGTTCTATCACATTAAATAGCGAAAGGCTTATGCTGTCTCCTGTATCACGCGCCTTTGTCGAGGATATATTCAATGAATTTACCGCTGATATTACGCGTTACATGATGCCAAAACCCGCTGGAAATGTTGATGATATTTGCACGTTCATTGATATCAGTAGAGAAAAGATGATAGCAGGGGATCAATTGGTGATGGCTATTCTGGAAGCTGAAACCGTGCAGTTTTCAGGTGTTTGTGCGATTGATGGAAAAGAGCAGGGAGTGACAGCTGAGCTGGGTGTCTGGCTAAAAAAGAGCGCGCAGGGGAAAAAGCTGGGGCGTGAAGCTGTTACACTTTTAGTGCAATGGGCAAGAGACAACTTGGTGCTGTCCCATCTCACTTATCCTGTCGATAAAAATAACCTATCGAGTCGAAAGATCGCTGAGTCATTGGGTGGTGTTGTTGTTTCTGAAAGCCAGCGGAAATCACTGTCAGGTAATTACCTTGATGAACTGGTTTATCAAATTGATGCGCAACGTAATTTGAGCTTGGATGTTGCATAGCCTGTCGCTTAATTAGTTGGTACATTTCATGATGTGATGCAATCCTACCCTGATGGGCACTCCTTTATTTTGATGTATTAATTCGCTTCCTGAGGTCGACATTGTGGGAGTTGATCTCCACTACAGACACAGAAGATATCAGGAGGACAGAAACAAGGCTCGGATACATATACGCATTCTTGTTTGGTTTCGCAGCTTTCTTTTGTGTCTGAGCGTTGGATAAATCCGACATCGCAGTGATTCATCGAGCGTTTACAAACAAGTTGTTTCTGCTCATTGAACATCAGGCTGCATTCTTCAGAATCAAGGCATGCATTGTGGCTCAATAAGGCACAATTTTTATTGTTTTCAAAATGGCGTTCTCTTTTTAATTCGGTGCTGGGTCCTATGCTAGCGCCTGCAATCTCGGAAATTTTATGTGTAGATGATTGGCTTTCAGGTTGTGGAATTATTTGTTGAATATTGGTTTCCATAGGCACATCAGTTGTTAACTCTTCTTCGGTTTTTGTAGGCGCCATATTTTTTCGAGAGGAAGAAGAAGGGTTGATGGATTTTATCTTTTGCTGTTTTTGTTCTACGCTTAAATCGTTCTGTGACATATCGATGCTTTCATTTATTGATGCGGGTGATTCCTGATTATTTACTATTCCAATAGTGGACTTTTGGGCTTTTTGTTCGACAGTAACGGCAGGGCTTTGGGGCAATATTTCTTTTTCTGTAATGGCTTCATTGATATCAGACACCCTGGGTGCTTCTTTGTGTATCAATGAAATCAGGCTGACGCTCAATACCAGAATAGCAGCCATTGACACCGGCACAGCCCAGCGGGAGCGTGTACGTTGTGGTGTTAATTTGGCAGACTGCCGTGCTTTGGCGCGAATGGCCTGATCAATATGTTCTGGCGGCTGCGCTGTGCTGCCTGTGCGATACAGGGCGCTGATTTTTCTGTCGCTATCGAATTGATTGTCAGAGTGATCAATCACAGGCATTCCTCCGGCATGAGTGCCCGTAATTTTTTCATTGCGTAACGAAGCCGACTTTTCACGGTTTCGAGGGTTACTCCTGTAATTTCGGCAATGTGCCCGAGATTGTGGTCACCCTCATGTTTCAGAATAAACGTTTCATGTTGCTCATCGGGTAATTTGCTGACATAGGCTTGTAACTGCTCAATGCAATCAATATTGTGTGCATATCGATCTGGGTTATCGTTAGTCACATTGGCGATGTCTTCGTGGTTTGTTTCCGGATCACTGACCGGCATTACGGATACTCGTCTTACATGGTCAATAATTCGATTACGAGCAATCTGGAATAGATAGGTGCTGAAACGTGCGGAGGGTTGGTACTGCTCACGAGCACGAATCAGATTACTCCAGACTTCCTGAAAAAGCTCTTCTGTTAACGCATTGTTGTGTCTGGTCTGTTTTAAAATATATCGAAACAAGGGAGCTTTGTGCCGCTCGTATAGCACGTCAAAGGCGGAAATGTCACCATTATGAGAGAACTTCAACATTAAGTTTTCGTCGTTATTGTCGTAACTCACGTATTTTCCAATATTCTGACAACAGGAAAAAATGGCACACGGCCTGAATAACTGTACCGTGTACCATTTTATTCGATAATCAATTTACAGCTTGTTTGTCAATTGTATTGCTGTGTGGGCTTACTTGCCAGTGAATCGGCAAGATTGACCAAGCGGATAAATTCACCACGATAGCCAAAAGGATCTTCGCCTTTACTGTTACGTGCGAGCGACAATACATTTTTGTATTGAAATATTCCGGTATATTGGCCGCCACGCAATAATTGACCAAATGCGGCGACACTTGCGGCAAAACGAAAATCAGCACTGGTTGTATCCAGATTATTCTTGATATTACGAGTATAAGTAGGGTGTCTTATCAGGGTGCTGTCATTGCTTTCAGGAAGTTTATAACGCAGCCGCAGGAAGGCGAGTTCAGACGATGTGGTCTTGTTTACAGCGTTAACCGATGATTGTTTTGTCTGATAACGCAATGGCTCAATCTGCTGTGATTGACTGTCCACCAGACTTAATTCATACAACGCTGTAACCCGGTATCCTGCGCCGAGTTCACCGGCATCGACGTTGTCGTTGTTAAAGTCTTCTCGTTTGAGAGCACGATTCTCGTAACCAATCAGGCGATATTCGCTCACGATATCAGGGTTGAATTCGATTTGAATTTTAGTGTCTTTGGCAATGGTTTGTAAAGTTGATGAGATTTCGTCAACCAAAACCTTTTGAGCCTCATTTAAGGTATCAATGTACGCATACTGTCCATTCGCTTTGTTCGACAATTGCTCCATTAATTGATCATTCACATTGCCTGTACCAAATGCGAGGGTGGACAGACTGATGCCTGTGTTACGCTTTTCCTCCACGAGATCAATCAATGCTTCAAAGGACACAGTGCCGACATTGAAGTCACCATCCGAGGCTAATATGATCCGGTTAATACCTCCGGGTATAAAAGTCTGTTCTGCAAGCTGGTAAGCTAAACGAATGCCTGCGCCACCATTCGTGCTGCCACCTGCTGTAAGTCGGTCAAGCGCCGCGAGAATGTATGAGCGTTGATTACCGGGTGTAGGGTTTAATACCACGCCCGAAGCACCAGCATAGACCACGATCGATATTCTGTCCTGATGCCGTAATTGTTTGGTGAGTAATCGTAGTGATTGTTTCAGCAACTCAAGCTTATTTGCTGAGCGCATGGAGCCGCTGACATCGATCAAATAGACAATGTTTGACGCAGGTAAGTGATTTGCATCAACGTTATAAGCTTTCAGGCCAATGCGCAATAAATGACGCCCCTGTGACCACGGGCTTGGGCCGATTTCAGTCGTTACCGAAAAAGGGTGATCCTGATTGGTGGGGACAGGGTAGGCGTAATCAAAATAGTTTAAAAATTCTTCGATACGCACCGCATCCTGTGGTGGTAATCGACCTGCCATGATCATGCGTCTCGTGTTGGTATATGATCCGCTGTCGACATCAATACTAAACGTGGATAGCGGATTTTCGGTAACACTAATCACTGGGTTTGAATGAATCCCGGCATAATTTTCATGATCAACTGGCTCGTTCGCCCAGTGCACCTGAGGTAATAATGCTGATGCTGACGGAGGATACTCTGTAATGCTTGCCACTTTTTCCTGTAAAAATGCAGAACGTAATCTCTTAGCGCTGAGAGATTTACTAAGGGCATCTGCTGGTTGATTTTTACGTGTTTTGTGCCTTTCCGGGGTAACAGTAAAGGCTTGTTCATCAGTGGTGTCATTTGTTATATTTTCAACAGATTTAACCATGACCGAAAGATCACTCAACCTTGTTTGTGTGTCTGGTTCACTTGTTTTACCTTGGTTGCTTGGTGTTTTTATCGAGTCAATCAGAGTGATTTTTTCGTGGTTGTCTGCTGTATTGGTTGTGGGGGTGCCGCAAGCGGCCAGGTTCAGCAAGACAATACTGCCGAGAAAGTAGGGTGTAAGAAACAGGGTGTTCACAGTCGTTCTCCTTTAATGGTAGCGTTCATTAGAGATAAACGCAGCCAAGTGGAGAACGGGGTTAAAATTTTATTCGAAATATAACTGCTCAGTTTATCTTCACATCGGTGTGTTTGCGGATTAGGTTGAGGTGACTGGGTTAACCTGAACTGACAGAGAAGAAAAACGACTAATGTTTGCTAATGCGCTGAAATAGTGTGGAATGAATGTGACAGATTAGAAATTAGGTGACATTTTCATGATAATGAAATGTTTTTTGGACTCGTACGGAGTAATGAGGAGCGGAAGGGTTGCTGCATTAAAACTTAGTAATATACATAGGATTAGATGCCTATCGGGGGAGGCCATTTGAAAAAATGGTTTATTTTTTTGTTATTTATTTTACCTGTTGCATGTGGCGCAGAAAATATAAATTGTAAATACAATAATTATTTTATTGAAGAAGCCATTCCAACAGACAGCAATATTCACAGCTTTGAATGGGAGAAGTTGCGCGACTCTGACAGCGGTGAATATGTAAACATACTGAAAATAGTATTTAAAAACCATAATGCTGCTGAAATTAAACATAAATATTGCGATATGTATAATTTTGAGTACACATACTCTGTCAATAAAAATTCAAACACATTAAGCAAGGTAGACATTGTTAAATATATTACTGAAGGGTTTAAGCAGTCAGAGCTAAAGCCAAAATTTAGAATTAATCTGGATAAAATAATTCTACAAACACTAAATCAGCATGGGTATGACGCGAAGACTCCTTTTTCGATTGGATTACCTGCCGATCAAATTATATATAATGAGACTGTAGAGTACGGCATTGAATATATGCCTGATAAAAGTGACCCAACAGCTTCAACGCTGATTTTTTATATGTCAATTGGTGGTGAATAGTTCTAGCTCGGCAGAAGCGGAACGCAGCCAAGTGGAGGGCGGGGTTAACATTTTATTCGAAATGTAACTGCTTGGCTTGCCTTTGATTTACCCGATGACGGTCTCAAAGGTATTCATTTATACTGGCAAACCCCGCGCTTTTTCCTTTTGAGCAGTTACTGTACACTTTGAAAATCGGACTGATGTAGTTATGTTGAAATAATGCTTCGTCAAATTGAACTTGATACCTTCTAAAGGACTCAGTACACAGCTTTACCTTTAATACCATTTTCACTAATAGGGAAAATTATGAAAACAATTATTGGCACTCTGGTTCTCGCGATTGCCTTCGCAGGTTTAACGGTATTACTCGTGATTTATACGGGTACATTTAATGTAGCATCAACATGGGAAGACCCCGCTTCTGTACATTGGGTGCTAGAAACAACCAGAGAAAATTCGATAGAACGCCGTGCTGCTTCGATTGAAGTGCCTCCCACCAAAGGTGATAAACAGATTGACACAGGGTTTCGCAGTTATCGTGAAATGTGTGCACTTTGCCATACTCCACCCGGCGGTATAGATTCACCAATAGCCAAAGGTCTCAATCCCGTTCCGCCTGATCTTGCTGAAAGTGCAAAGCACATGTCTGCTGCAGAATTGTTTTGGGCAACAAAAAACGGTATCAGAATGACCGGAATGCCTGCATGGGGGGTGACTCATAAAGACAGTGAACTTTGGGATATCATTGCATTTGTGATGAAATTGCCGGAGATGAGCAAAAGTGAGTACCTGGCGTTGGATGCCCGCCTGGAGAAGGGGCATGATCATGCTGGTGGTGGCCATGACGATGCCAAATCACAAAAAAATGATGGCCATGAGCACAGCCACGGAGATGATGGACATGCACACTGATCGTAGTGGCTTGTTTTGACATAAAGCCGGAATCCACCTAGAATCGCGCGTTTATGTCGGTCGCCTGCTATTAGTAGGGCGGTTGCATCAGGATATCGGCCTTCGGGGCTGGCTAAATGGGTGTTTTGGTTGATGTCTACGAGGGAAACGATTGAGCCGCTGGCATTAGCTGCGCGAGGGCGTACTCTGGAAGGGCGCCTGCCGATATCATCGTTAGCTCGACTGTTGCCGTTGCTGGCTCCGGTTGAGGGAGTGAAGGATGCGCCGCATTCGCCAATGCAAAGCGATATAGACTATCTGTTGGAGTTTGGTGTTGATGAAGGGGGCAACCCCAGGATCACGGGGTCAGTTAAGGCCACCTTGCCGCTGACATGTCAGCGTTGCATGGAGACCATGAGATTTTCCGTTTCCACCCGAACTCGATTGGGGATTGTGTCTTCCCGGGCAGCGGCACAACAATTACCGGAATGTTATGATCCGCTGCTGGTGCTCGATGACGAAATCACTGTGGCGTCAATTATTGAAGATGAGCTGATTTTAGCATTGCCCCAGGTGGCAATGCATAACAATGGAGATTGCCCGCAGGGCGAAGTCTTTCTGAATGCGAGGGACGGGCTACAAGAGGATGCGACAACAGTGCGGCGTGAAAACCCGTTTGCGGTGTTGTCTCAGTTGAAAACCTCTCAATCGGGAAAAAACGACTGAGAAAACATGTTAAATATGAGGAATAATAATGGCTGTTCAAAAAAGTAAAGTAACTCCATCACGCCGTGGTATGCGTCGTTCACATGATGCGTTAAAGGGTGCCACGTTGTCGATTGAGCCCACTACGGGCGAAACTCATCGCCGTCATCATGTCAGTGCCGATGGTTATTACCGTGGCCGTAAAGTTATCGCTTCTGCCAACGACGAATAATAATTGCCTTTCCCGTTTTTATTGCGTTGCGCGAACGCCTAGGAGCCTGTCCGAGAATGAAAATCGTCGCGAGGGAAAGCCATTTTGAGGCGGATTTTTCGTTCATTTGAGGCGAGATAGTGGTTCTATTTAACGAAAATGAACGGAAAATATGACCAAAATGGCTTTCCCGCAGCAGACTTCTTATTCTCGGGCAGACTCCTAGGACCTTGATTTCCATGACAAGGTGCTGGGCGTTTGTCGTGCAGCACCTTTTTAACTCTGTTTTCACCAGGGTTTGATCCAAATTACCGATGACACAAATAATCGCCATTGCCCTTGATGCCATGGGAGGCGACCACGGTCCTTCTGTGGTTGTGCCTGCAGCGTTGCAAGTGCTTTCTGAAACTTCCCGATTGCACATTGTATTGGTGGGGGACGAACAGATGTTGATGACAGAACTGGCGTCACACAATAGAAAACCGAGCAAGCGTTTGAGCATCCAGCATGCTTCACAGCAGGTCGCCATGGATGAAAAACCATCCGTAGCTTTGCGTACCAAAAAAGATTCATCCATGCGTGTGGCAATTAATCTGGTAAAGGAGGGGCGTACCCAGGCTTGTGTCAGTGCAGGTAATACCGGTGCGTTGATGGCGACCGCACGTTTTGTCTTGAAAATGTTACCGGGTATTGATCGCCCGGCGATTATTTCCACGCTCCCCAATATCAAGGGCGTGACGCATATGTTGGACCTTGGCGCTAATGTTGATACCAGTGCAGATAATCTGTTTGAGTTTGCGGTAATGGGATCGGTGCTCACCAGCGCGGTGGAGAATATTGAAGCCCCCACTATCGGTCTGCTCAATATTGGTGAAGAAGAGGTCAAGGGTAATGAGCGGGTCAAAGAAGCCGCGCGTATTTTGACTGACTGCGATCTCAATTATGTGGGTTTTGTGGAAGGTGACGATATTTTCAAGGGCACGGTGGATGTGGTGGTGTGCGATGGTTTTGTCGGAAATATTTCACTGAAGACGACTGAAGGTGTGGCGAAAATGATCAGCCACTTTTTACGTGAAGAATTCAAACGTAACCTGCTTACCCGGCTGGCGGCGCTGGTGGCTATGCCTGTGCTTAATGCGCTCAAACGACGCATTGATCCGCGGCGCTACAATGGCGCCAGTTTTGTGGGTTTGCAGGGTATTGTCATCAAAAGCCATGGTGATGCTGATGAGCTGGCCTATGCCTGCGCTATTCGTGAGGCCATTGTAGAAGTGAAAAAGAACGTGCCGGGACGCATCAGTAAACACGTCGAGACAGTGATGACCCAAAGAACCGCAACACAGGGGTAAGTAGTATGACAATTTCTCAAGCCCAGTCCCGTATTTATTCACGCATCGAAGGTACCGGTGGTTATTTACCGGAGAAAGTACTCAGTAATCATGATTTGGAAAAAATGGTTGAGACTTCGGATCAGTGGATCACTGATCGTACCGGCATCAAAAAACGCCACATTGCAGCAGAGGGTGAAACCACTTGCGATCTGGCCGAGCATGCAGCGCGTCAGGCCATAGACGCGGCAGGTATTTTGCCGACAGATATTGATTTGATTATTGTCGCCACCACCACGCCGAACCGTGTCTTTCCCAGTACTGCCTGCTTGTTGCAACAGCGATTGGATATCCACGGTTGTGCGGCCTTTGATGTGCAAGCAGTATGCACGGGCTTTGTTTACGCATTGGGCATCGCGGACAAATTTATCAGTAGCGGTAGTCATCGGCGTGCATTGGTGGTGGGTGCGGAAACCATGTCACGTATTATCGATTGGACGGATCGTGCCACCTGCGTGTTGTTTGGTGATGGTGCCGGTGCCGTTGTGCTGGGTGCCAGCGATGAAGCAGGAATTCTGTCTACACATTTACACGCCGACGGTCAGTACAAGGACTTATTGTCTACCACCGGCGGTGTGTCAGAAGGTTATGGCAATGAAAGTGATGGTGTAGTACACGTTACCATGCAAGGCAATGAAGTTTTCAAGGTAGCAGTGAATACGCTTGGGCGTATTGTTGATGAGACCCTGGCAGCGAATAACATGAAAAAGACAGACATTGATTGGCTGGTGCCACATCAGGCGAATATTCGCATCATTAATGCTACCGCTAAAAAACTGAAAATAAACACGGACCACGTTGTCGTGACAGTGCAGAAGCATGGCAACACTTCCTCGGCCTCAGTGCCATTGGCATTGAATGAAGCGGTGCGGGATGGCCGTATCCAGCGGGGCGAGACGTTGCTGTTGGAAGCCTTTGGTGGTGGCTTTACCTGGGGCTCGGCGTTATTACGGTACTAACTGGGTACTTTGATAGTTGCGCGACTAATAAAATAAAAGGCGCAGACCAGATTCCGCATGGGCAAAAAACTGCCCACTCTGCAAAAACACAAAATATTTCAGGAAACAAAGAATGACGTACGCGGTAGTTTTTCCCGGTCAGGGTTCGCAATCCATCGGTATGTTGATGGGGATGGCTGAAGCCTATACACAAATCAAAGAGACTTTTCAGGAAGTTAGTGATGCGTTAGGTTACGACCTCTGGCATCTGGTGCAAAACGGCCCGGAAGATGAGCTTAACAAAACGCACATTACCCAGCCGGCAATGTTGGCGGGCGGTGTGGCGGTATGGCGAGTATGGCAATCACGAGTGGAAGCACAGCCTGTGGCGATGGCGGGACACAGCCTTGGCGAATATAGCGCTTTAGTGGCTGCCGGTAGTTTGTCGTTGAGCGATGCTGCGACTCTGGTGGCCGATCGCGGTCGTTTCATGCAGGATGCGGTGCCCGCAGGTGAAGGTGCCATGGCGGCCATTCTGGGGTTGAGCGATGACAAGGTCGGTGAAGTCTGTGCTGAAGCTGCAAAAGGTGTGGCGGGTGAAGTGGTTTCCGCAGTGAATTATAATTCGCCGGGGCAGGTGGTGATCGCGGGCAATATGGCTGCGGTCAATCGTGCCGTGGAACTGGCTAAAGAAGCCGGTGCGAAACGTGCGTTGTCGTTGCCGGTGAGTGTGCCATCGCATTGTAGTCTGATGATGCCTGCTGCTGAACGTCTGGCCGAACGCTTAGTGAACATTGCGATTCAACCCCCGATAATTCCTGTCTTTAATAATGTGGATGTACAAACAGAAAGCACTGTTGATGGGATTTGCGATGCGCTTAAACGCCAGTTATCCAGTCCGGTGCGTTGGGTGGATACTGTCCAGGCCTTTGCTGCTCAGGGAGTGCAACAGGTGGTGGAATGTGGTCCGGGCAAGGTGTTGGCGGGGTTGAATAAACGCATTAATCGTGAAATGACCGGCTTGACGACCTCGGATGTCGCTGGACTGGACAAGGCCGTGCAGGCCATTGGAGAGAGAAGATAATGATGACAAGTACTGACATTCTGAGTGGCGAGATCGCCCTGGTTACCGGTGCCAGCCGGGGTATTGGTCAAAGTATTGCGTTGGCGCTGGGTAAGCAGGGAGCCACCGTTGTCGGCACCGCGACTTCGGATAAAGGGGCTGAGTCTATCAGTGCTTGTCTGGCTGAAAACGGTATCACCGGACAGGGCATGGCCCTTAATGTCACTGATGCCGATTCCATCAAGCAAATGCTGGCGGAGATGACCGAGACCTTTGGTGCGCCGGGCATTCTGGTCAACAATGCCGGGATTACCCGTGATAATCTATTGATGCGCATGAAAGAAGAAGAATGGAGTGACATTATCACTACCAATCTGACTTCGGTGTATCGTATGTCCAAGGCCTGCCTGCGGGCGATGACGAAGGCGCGCAAGGGGCGTATCATCAGTATCAGTTCGGTGGTAGGTACTGCAGGTAACGCTGGTCAGACCAACTATGCGGCGGCTAAAGCGGGATTGATTGGTTTCAGCAAATCACTGGCACGGGAGGTGGGTGTGCGCGGCATCACAGTGAATACCGTTGCTCCTGGGTTTATTGACACCGATATGACCCGTGCCTTGCCGGATGAGCAACGCGAGGTTCTGCTCAGCGATATTCCGCTGAACCGCCTGGGTCAGCCGGAAGAAATTGCTGCCGCTGTTGCCTTTCTTGCTTCGCCCGGTGCAGCCTATATCACTGGTGAGACCTTGCATGTGAACGGCGGAATGTACATGGCATAAGTCATTTTTTATTTTTTTAAAAATTAATTGCATAAAAAACAATAAAATAGGGTGTTTTTGTAAAGTGTTTTATTGCTTGTAACTGAGCGGGCTTTTTACTAGAATACCGCCACGCGGATCGGGGCTGTTTTATAAACTTTATTCAGGTTTTATAAAAACAAGAGAAAGCTCGGAGCTGCTTCGAAATTACTTTGGAGGATTAATCCGAAATGAGCACCATTGAGGAACGAGTCAAGAAAATCGTTGTTGAGCAACTTGGCGTGAAGGAAGAAGAAGTCAGCAGCGAATCATCCTTTGTTGATGACCTGGGTGCCGATTCCCTGGATACAGTGGAACTGGTAATGGCATTGGAAGAGGAGTTCGACACCGAAATTCCTGATGAGGATGCGGAGAAAATTACCACGGTGCAGCAAGCAACGGACTACGTTAACGCACATTCCAGCTGATTTTGTTAAACACAGGAAGCTCTTGCGGTTTCCGCTAGTGTAAACACAGAATTATAGAAGGTTTGTAAAACAGGATTACTCATCAAGGTCGCAGAACCACCCAGTGGATTGCGGCCTTTTTTATTGGCGTAATTTGTTAGTCGGGTATGAACAAACAGATAATTTAATAGGTATTTTTTTGTGACAAAACGACGCGTAGTGATTACTGGTTTGGGTATGGTTTCCCCGGTGGGGCTGAATGTGACGGATGCCTGGGCAAACGTGCTGGCAGGCAAAAGTGGCATTGCGCCACTCACACACTTTGATGTCAGCGATTATTCGGTGCGTTTTGGCGGTTCTGTGCGTGACTTCGAGATCACCGATTACATCGCCGCTAAAGACGCCAGAAAAATGGATTTGTTTATTCATTATGGTTTAGCCGCCGCCATTCAAGCGGTGCGCGATTCTGGCCTGGAAGTGACAGAAGAAAATGCCGAACGCATTGGCGTGGCCATCGGCTCTGGCATAGGGGGGCTCAGCGGCATTGAGGCGGGGCACAATGCCTTTCTCAAAGGTGGGCCGCGCAAAATTTCCCCGTTTTTTGTGCCCAGTAATATTATCAACATGATTTCTGGCAACCTGTCGATTATCTACGGCATGAAAGGCCCCAACTACGCCATTACCACTGCGTGTGCGACAGCGACGCATTCCATTGGTGATGCTGCGCGTCTTATCGAATACGGTGATGTTGATGCGATGGTGGCCGGTGGAGCAGAAATGGCGACTTCGAGCACGGGGCTGGGTGGCTTTGCCGCCGCCCGTGCGCTGTCCACGCGCAATGACGACCCGCAAGCGGCCAGTCGTCCCTGGGACAAGGATCGTGACGGTTTTGTGCTCAGTGATGGTGCTGGTGTGGTGGTGTTGGAAGAATACGAATTTGCCAAGGCACGCGGCGCGAAAATTTATGCGGAAATCATTGGCTTTGGTATGAGTGGTGATGCCTATCATATGACTTCGCCGTCGCAGGGTGGCGAAGGTGCCGCGCGCTGTATGAAACTGGCGTTGAAAAATTCCGGTATTAACCCGAAAGACGTGGATTACATTAATGCCCACGGTACTTCCACACCGGCGGGCGACCTGGGCGAAACTTACGCCTTGAAAACCGCCTTTGGTGATCATGCATACAAGGTGGCGGTCAGTTCCACCAAATCTATGACTGGCCATCTGTTGGGTGCGGCGGGTGGTATCGAAGCCGTGTTTTCGGCGCTGGCGATTCGTGACCAGGTAGCGCCGCCCACCATCAACCTGGATAACCCGGACCCCGCGTGTGATCTGGATTTTGTGCCGGATACTGCACGCGAAATGAACATCGACATTGTTATGTCCAATTCCTTTGGTTTTGGTGGCACCAACGGTACGTTGATTTTCCGCAAGCTGGACTAACGACAAATCGATTTAACGGGTGCGCCCAGCGCACCCCTCCGCCATATTATGCAAGTCCTGCATAGAAGAACAGTGATGATGGCAAACTCATCACCTTTGCGTCCGATACCGCACGTATCTATGGTGACCTTTTTGCGCGCGGTGGGATCAATGGTGGCGATGGGGGGGATCGAAACCTCCGGCCTGATCGGCTTTCAGATCGTGGGTGCGCCCGATGCCTCAGCGTCTCAAGGTGAAAGAGGTACCTGGTTGATTGGCCCCTATAACATCACCGTAACCAATAGTAGTGATAATGACCTTATCTCCCCTGATGGCAATGACAATACTGTTTTTGTTTCAAACGGAGTGGGGGATGCACAAATTGATGTTTCCACCATACAGGATGCCTTACTGACTACCAATGTCATTATCAGGACAGAGGGAGACTCCGGGCCGGGCAATGGGGATATCACCTTTGACCGCAACGGTAACTTTAATTACGATTCCACTCACCTTCAAATCAGAAGCAGGCACGCAGGCACTTGCACTGATACCCGCCATCAAAAGAATAAGCAACTGCCCGCGATTCACAGAACACACACCCCATGCAACTAAACAAACTCTTTGTACAAGGCATTTATGGCGAACTCTACCGACTCTACCGGTGGCACGAACGCCCGATTCTCGGACCGATACAGCCCGAAAACCTGTCGGACAAATGCACCGCCAGCAGGTTTGTCCGGCGGCTCAGAATGGAACACGCCGACTGGTTAAACGTCCTGCGCGAGATGGATGCCATAACGGCCAATAGCGACATATCGCTCGACCACAGCCAGCGCGATGTGATCAATCTGGTGATGCGGGGTCGATTAATCGCCTATTCGCTTGGCAGTCTTGATGTGCATAACATGGGCGACTACCCGATCATCAATACCCCACAAGGCGTGCAATACCACTTCATTCTCGCCAGCCTGTTATTGCTGAGTGAATCCGACGAAGTGAAATCCTTCCGGAACGAATGGCAACAGGCCGGAAAATTTCTTGAAGCACTTGCGCTGACCGACGAACAACTGAGCATGCTGATCTCCGGCCTTAAACTCCGGGCCTGGCCAAACCGGGGAGACCGGATTGAAAGCCTGAAAACAGCATTTGCCATGGGTCAAGTCGCCGTAGTGATCGTCCGCGACAGCGTCGTGGTACCACCAAAACGCGGCCCGGAAGACCTGCCCGTTGAATACTACACCCCTAAACCTTACACACTGGGCCCGCATGAAGAACCGGGGTATGAGCCACCGGAGAATCCACATGCGGGATTGCACAATCAGGAAGCCTTGACACCGGATTTTACTACCTCGGCAGAGTCCTTTAAGACGACCCGACAGGTGGATATGGATAATTTATCGATGGAGGATAAAGCAACGAGAAAAGCACTTACGGATCAAGGTTGGAAGGAGAAAAAAGTCAAACAAGTCCTTAAATCCGGCGATAATTTTACGGAAACCTCCTATCAATTGAATGACAAACTGTATGGCTTTAATACCGCAGGTTGTGCCCGAAAATTGGATAATTCCGCCTACCTGCTGGATGAAGCGGGCATGAGCGATGTGAAAGGAAAATACTTCAAACAAGGTCATTGGGACAAGGAAGGTATCAAAGACTATCTGGCACTGCCGTGTTTCAACGCTGCCAGCCAAATCGATGTTATGGAAGTGACAAAACCGACCACCGGTATCCAGTCTACCATTGGTAAGGCTACCGAACTGCTCCGTTACGATGGTGCAGATGATTACACCACCGGCACAATAGGTAAAATTATGGGTGGCGGTGGCCGTCAGATTACTCTGGATACCTCGGCCCTTAAACTACTCTCTGGAAAATAACCCATGCCTAATACCGAAGAACAGCGCCTCGATCTTATCGAAAATTGCACTCTGTTACTGGAAGGGCCGTTAAAACCCTTTAAGCAAACAGACAATATCGCCGAAGGGCGCATGATCACACAGTGCCGATGGCTCAAGGAACGTGCCGAAAATCATGACCTGCCGTTACCAGTAAAAGAGGGAAAGTTGGGATCATTGCTGTATATCTATACCAATGGCGAACTTTTTACGGCGGACAGCACAAAAGAAGAAATCTATGACACGGAAGTCATTATGGAACGAATAATAAGCTTGGCGGATGAAGGTCGCCTTCTGGCAAAACCCCCTTACACCTCCTACGCCCTGCGCAGCATTGATGCCTTGATAAAATTACTGCGAACTGCCCCCCGGCCTCTGAGTCAATATGAACAGGGCTTGATTCCTGATCTGAAACAACTAAGGCAGCTTCTGGATGAAGGTAAGATAGAACCTCCATTAGGCGCTTATGGACGTACTTACCCCAGTTTTAATGAAGCTCAAGACTCTATTGAAGACATCCCCAACGGAAAGAAATATATTCGTATGGTGATCAATTTCATCTTCAACGGCGTCCGCCCCGACAGCTGGTTAACCCTCGAAGATGCGGACAGAGAGACTCGGAATTTGTAATTGCTTGTTGTTCCGCAAGAAGAATTCCGCCTCGTTTTGTCCATTATTTTTCGCCGTCACCCCGGATTGTGGTAGCCTTGAAGGCCATATTTAACCACAAAATGCTTCCATTCCACGCTTGTCGTCGTTATCGCTACACCAACAAGGATACCGTTATGATTCAACCATTATTGCCCTCACGTTTGCCTCCGCTCTTTATGATGTTTCTGGTATTTTTTATCCTGGTTATGCAAGGCTGTGGTGGCGGTGGTGGTGGCAATAATGAGCCGAGGAATACTGCCCCCAGCTTTACCAGTGGCACTGGCATTAGTATGGCTGAGGGTATCACCGCTACAGGGTACACTGCTGCCGCCACAGATACCGATGGAGACACTGTCACGTTCAGTTTAAGTGGCGGTGCGGATCAGGAAGCATTCAATATTGAGAGCGACAGCGGGGTGTTGAATTTCATCAATGCACCGGATTTTGAAACGCCCACCGATAGCGATGGTGATAATATCTATGCAGTTGAGATCACCGCCACTGATGGTGCCGCTTCGGTGGTGCAAACCGTCAGTGTCACCGTAGTCTACGTTGCTGACTATGCGGGGTATTACAACAATACAGGCTCCGCAAGTGTTGAGAATGGCATGGGTGGGACAATTTTGGTTAATGACCTGCAAGCCATGGTGAATGGTGATGGCACCCGGATTATCATGATGAGTACAGTCAACAAGCTACTTTATGATGGCACTATCAGCAACATCAGTGGCAACGATTTTACGGCGAATTTCAGCATATACACGGACGGCGAAAACCCGGTAACGGCCTCGGCCAGTGGCACGATCACCGCAGGTTCCTCGATCACGGGTACACTGACCGGGACGGGAGTTGGCAGCGGGACATTCAGTTTACTGTATGCCACGACGAATGATCAGGCTGCTGCGGTGACTCGGACTTGGCTAGGATTTGATGGTGTCGGTTTTGATCAGTTCGGCTTCATTATCGATGGTACAGGGAATTTGGCACATGACAGAACTGCTGGCTCGACTCTTTTTGATACCTGCAAGATGAATGGTACAGTTGTCCCGGTCAGTGGTACCCGTTTGTATCATGTGGATGTGGCATTGACAGATTGTAATGCCCCGATTGTTGATGGTGACTATACCGGCTTAACGACCACGAGGGATGAAAGTGTCACGGATGATCGTTTGGTTTTTGCGGTTTCAAACGGCACCTACACACTCAGTGGTGAGTTTAATCCGGACTAAAAAGTCGCCATAAAATACAAGCATGCATATGGATAGTGGTGGTCAATAAAAGTGATTTTTGATAGAAAGCAAAACCGACACCAAAAGGTGAGAAATAACACTCAATGGATAGTGCCCGGAACATTTCGCGCGGGTGTTTGCACATTACTTTTATTGCTGGCGGTATTCATTACCACTGCCCATGCCGGACCAACAGGAGGTGAGGTGGTGGGTGGTACTGGCAGTATCAGCCAAACGGGTGTTAATACCACTATTAATCAAACCAGCCAGAACATGGCCATTGACTGGCAGGGCTATAACGTCAATGTGGATGAGCGTGTGCAGTATATTCAGCCTGATTCTTCTTCCATTTCTTTAAACCGTATTTTAAGCCAAAACGGCTCCACCATTGCCGGACGTATTGATGCCAATGGTCAGGTTGTTTTAGTCAACCCCAACGGTATCTTTTTTACCCCTACTTCCATTATCAATGTCGGCGGCATTATCGCCTCGGGCCTGAATATCCAGCCCGGCGATTTCATGAATGGCAACTATATCTTTGATGAAGTGCTGGGTACCGATGGCGCGGTGATCAACAGCGGGATGATTAACGCCTCCTTGGGTGGAAATAGTCAGGGTGGTAATGTCGCGCTCATTGGCAAGCAGGTAGAAAATGATGGCCTGATTGTGGCCAACCTGGGCTCGGTAACACTGGCTGCCGGTAAGCAAGCCGTATTGACCTTTGACCAGGGTGGTTTGCTGGGTGTGCGTGTCAGCAAAGAAATTTTGCAAGATGAACTGGGTGTTGATCCGGCAGTACTTAACGGCGGCGAAATCACTGCCGAGGGCGGACGTGTGCTGTTAACGGCCAGCACCAGCCAGGATGTGTTTTCCCAGGCCGTGAATACCAGTGGTGTGGAACAAGCGACCAGTGTAGTGGTGCATGAAGATGGCAGCTTCACGTTAGGTGCAGGTGCAGACGTGACCAATACCGGCAGTATTAATACCTCGATATCTTCAAATGAATATCAACGCTCATATCAACCCTCATCTCAAAACACAGGCCGTATTGTCCTGCTGGGTGAAAACGTTACCAGCAGCGGTGAATTACGTGCCGATGCGGCCAACGGCAACGGCGGCGAAATTGAACTGCATGCACAAAACACTGCTTTGCTGACAGGAAACAGTTTGACTTCTGCACGCTCAGAAACCGAAGGCCAGGGCGGCATCGTTAAAGTACTGGGTGACAGGGTGGGACTGTTTGATCAATCCACTGTGGATGCCTCCGGAATCAATGGCGGTGGACAGGCGCTGATCGGTGGTGATTTTCGAGGCAATAATACAAGCATACGAAATGCAACTACCACCATCGTAAATCGTGGCACCACTATTTACGCCGATGCCATTGAAGCTGGCGATGGCGGGAAAGTCATTTTATGGTCAGATGATAATACCTTTTTTGGCGGTGATATCTTTACCCGGGGTGGTGAACTGGCCGGCGACGGCGGATTGATCGAAACATCCGGCAAGAATAATCTGATCTTCCGGGGTAACACTGATCGCTCTGCTCAACAGGGTGAAGCGGGCCTGCTTTTGCTTGATCCCAGGGATATTACCATAGGGTCAACGGGTGACGATGACTCCGAGCTGAATAATGATTACACGGTTAATTTTAATGATTCCTGTAATGAGGAGGACTGTAACAGTTCCGATAGTGATATCAGCATCAGTGCCGAGACACTTAAGTCTGAGTTAAACAATGGAGATGTGTTATTGGAAGCAAGGCGATTCATTGATGTTAACAGCAGCATAACCACGGACAGCAGTAATACCAACAATCTCACTTTGGTGGCAGGTAACGATATCACTATCACTGTAAATTCAGCCATTGATCTTGGCGGTGGTGATCTGTCGTTAACCGCAGGTGACAACGGGTGTGGTGGCTTAGGATGTTTAGGTATTGGGCAGAGGGATATCACCATCGCAGCAGCGCTTGATACAACCGGTACGATTAGCCTGAATGCGGCAGACGACATCAGAATCCGGGCTGCCATTGGAGATAATCTTGCACCCTCATCGCTGACCGTGCGTGCCGGTAATGACATCACCGTCGATGCAACGGTTAATAATGGTTCCATCACCACCAACAACGGTGATGTGTCACTCACCGCCGCCGATGCCACATTGGTTTCAGACGGTATTACCATCGCTGCCAATGGCACGCCGACGGGTAACATCCGTATTGAAGGCGATATTATCACGGGCAATGGTGATTTTACGGCAACCACTACAGCCGGTTATTTCGGTAACGGGTTCGACAATCAAAACCTGAATACCGGAACAGGCGTTGCCATTATTCAGGCTGGGGGAAGCGGTACTTTTAATATTGGTGGCACTGACGTCACAGCAGGTACTTTCCTGGGCAGCATCACCGCCGGATCACTTTCAGTCACCACCACCTCGGGTCAAATCATACAGTCTACAGATTCCGCACAATCTTTAACGGTGATTGGCACCTCTTCATTCAATGCCGGAGCAAGCCTCATTGATCTTCAAAACACTGCTAACAACCTGCAGGGTGCGATTAGTCTGACCACCACAGGCATTGACGTTGGTGCCACCCTGAACGACGCCACCACTACCACACTGGATAATGTAAATATTAGCGGTGATTTCACCGTTAATGCCGGGCAAGATCTCACACTGGTTAACAGCAATGGATCAAACCGTATTGCAGTAACGGGTGCGGCACAGCTCAACTTTGGGCAAGACAATACTGGCCGGGTATTCACAGCGGAATCCGGGGTAACGTATTCCGCAGACACATCCACTCTCACTGGCGGTACCGGCAACGACACCTTTGAATTATCTGCTAACTTCAGCGGCACCCTTAATGGTGCCGAGGGTGATGACACCTTCAACATTCAGGTCTCAGGCATTACCTTTGCCGGCAAGTTAAACGGAAACGAGGGCGCAGATACTTTTGATATTCAAGGCACCGAAAACATTTTTACTGTCGCCATTGACGGCGGTGCTGATAGCGATACCCTGATTGCCGCCGATGAAACCAACTACTGGCGTGTAAACAGCGCCAATGACGGAGACATCTACTCTGACAGTGCTCGTACAAATGCTAACCAGCGTGTGGATTTTTCAAGCATTGAAACTCTGACGGGTAACAACGGCATTGATGATTTCCTGGTAGGGACATCCGGATCAATCACGAACATTGATGGCGGTACCGGTACAAATATCCTAACCGGCCGTGATGCCAACACCACCTGGACAATCGCGAACACAGGAAGCAGTCTCGCCATCACTGGCGACAACACCGTATACGTTGCCGACTTTAATAATATAGACACCCTCACCGGCGGCGCTGCCATCGACACCTTTGACATCACCACCGCATACACAGGAAACATCAACGGCGGAGACAACAACGATGTTTTTAACATCGGAGCTGATGTCAGCGACACCATAAATGGTGGACAGGGTGAGGACATCTTTAAGGTGACAGTAGCGACCAGTGGCCTGTTACAAGGTGATAGCGACAACGACACCTTTAACCTCAGCGCAGATGTAACCAGCGGTGCCAGTGGCGGCCAGGGAAATGATACCTTCAACATTCTGACAACAAACACCCCACTGACAGGAATCCTAAACGGAGACCAGGGAACAGACACATTAACCGCGGCTAATGAAACCAACTACTGGACAGTGAGTGACACAGACCAGGGAACAATTTACAGCGATCAAAACCGTACAAACCCGCGTGTGGCCTTTTCCGCCATCGAAACAATCACCGGAGGAACAGGCACTGATGATTTCCTCATGACCCTCTCCGGATCAATCACCAACATTGATGGCGGCACCGGCACCAACACCCTCACGGGCCGTGATGCTGACAGCACCTGGACAATAGATGGAACCAACCGTCTGGCCATCACTAATGGTAATATCTACGTTACAGCCTTCACCAACATCACCACATTAACCGGCGGCACAGGCAACGACACCTTCACGATCACCAGCGAAACCGGCCCCGGCACATTTGACGGCACCCTTGATGGCGGTGGTGGAAGCAATACACTCACTGCCCGCGACACTGACAACGCCTGGGAAATCAACACAACAGAGAGCACGCTTGTCTACACTGACACTGACAACAATCTGGTCACCAGCACATTCAACGCCATCCAGAACATAACCGGCGGAAACCTGACAGACACTTTCACCGTCAACGCTGCGATCAACACCATCAACACTGGAAATGGTGACAACCACGTTACCGTCAACACCGATGGAAGTATCACCGGCACTCTCACCGGCGGCACCGGCATTGACACCATTGACATCATCGGCAGTGCTGCTGCTATCAATACCGGAGACAACAACGACCTTATCACCGTCTCCGGCACCGTCAGTGGCGTCATCGACGGTGGCAACAACAGCGGAGGCAATGACACCCTGATTATCAATGCCGCAGGCGACCGCATTGTCCAGGTCGGCACTGCCGTGTTAAACGCGGGTGAAAACTACACCGTCAACAACATTGAAATCATCAACGCCGACAACACCAGCGGTGCTGTTATTGGAAACACCTTGCGCGCGGATGCGGGAAACAACATCTGGCTCGTCAATGCTGACAACAACGGCACTGTTGCAGGCACAGGCTTCACCAACTTCGCCAACCTGCAAGGCAACAGGGATAACGACAGCTTCACCATCAATGCTGCGATCAATACCATCAACACCGGAAATGGTGACAACCACATCACCGTTAACACCGATGGAAGTATCACCGGCACTCTCACCGGCGGCACCGGCGTCGATACTATTGACATCATCGGCAGTGCTGCCGCTATCAATACCGGAGACAACAACGACCTTATCACCGTCTCCGGCACCGTCAGCGGTGTCATCGACGGCGGTGACAACAGCGGTGGCAATGACACCCTGCTTATCAATGCCACAGGCGACCGCATAGTCCAGCTCGGTACTGCCGTGTTAAACGCGGGCGAAAACTACACCGTCAACAACATTGAAATCATCAACGCCGACAACACCAGCGGTGCCGTTATTGGAAACACCTTGCGCGCGGATGAGGGAAACAATACCTGGCTGATTACTACCGACAACAACGGCACTGTTACAGGTACACGCTTCACCAACTTCGCCAACCTGCAAGGCAACAGGGATAACGACAGCTTCACCATCAACGCTGCGATCAACACCATCAACACCGGAAATGGTGACAACCACGTCACCGTCAACACCGATGGAAGTATCACCGGCACTCTCACCGGCGGCACCGGCATCGACACCATTGACATCATCGGCAGTGCTGCTGCTATCAATACCGGAGACAACAACGACCTTATCACCGTCTCTGGTACTGTCAGCGGTGTCATCGATGGCGGCGACAACAGCGGTGGCAATGACACCCTGATTATCAATGCCACAGGCGACCGCATCGTCCAGCTCGGTACTACCGTGTTAAACGCGGGCGAAAACTACACCGTCAACAATATTGAAATCATCAACGTCGACAACACCAGCGGTGCCGTTATTGGAAACACCTTGCGCGCGGATGAGGGAAACAATACCTGGCTGATTACTACCGACAACAACGGCACCGTTACAGGTACACGCTTCACCAACTTCGCCAACCTGCAAGGCAACAAGGATAACGACAGCTTCACCATCAACGCTGCGATCAATACTGTCAATGCCGGAAACGGTGATAATCGTATCACCGTCAATGGTAGTATCACCGATCTTGTCGGCGGTACTGGCATCGATACCATTACGGTAGCGGGTAATGCTGACACCATTAACACTGGCGACAACAATGACCGTATCACCGTTTCCGGTACAGTGACGGGTGTTATCGACGGCGGTGCCGGTATTGATGACCGTTTCATGATCACGAGTGCGGGCGGGCAAATTGTGCAATTGGGCAGTACCGATTTGAATAATGGCGAAAACTACACCGCCTGGAATATTGAAACCATCGATGCCACAGGCACCACCGGTAACGTAGCTGTTGGCAACACCTTGCGCGGGGATACAGGAGACAACACCTGGCTAATTGATGGCATTAACAGCGGCAGTATCAATAATGCTGCATCAGCCACCACAACCTTCTTCCACAATTTTGCCAGCCTGAGCGGTAACACTGACACCGATGCTTTTACGATGAGTGCCCCTGGCGGAAACCTGACCGGTCTGATGAATGGCATGGGAGGAGACGACTCGCTGAACATTACCATTGAGGGAGACATGGTGGTTCAACTGGGCAATATGGTTAACGAAAATCTCAATGTATTTCAGATTGAGGCAATCACCGCGAATAGCGAGGGTATCAATACCCTGATCGGTGACAGCATCCCTGCTCCTGCAGAGAGTCCCGTGGATTATAATTGGCGGATAATCGGCACTGATTCAGGCACTGTTACCTGGAATAATGAAACCACAACCTTTACAAACTTCAATAACCTGTACGCTGGTACGGCGGTTGATCAGTTTACGGTCACCTCAACGGGCGTTATCGACTTGATCGACATGGGCGCGGGAAATGACTTTTTCACTATCAGTGGAAATGCTGACAATGTCGGCAAAGTCAACAGAGTAGATGGTAATGCCGGTGATGATACCTTTACGGTTGCGGGTGGCTCCGTATCAAACATGAATGGTGGAGAGGGCTTTGATACTGTTGTTGACACCAGTGAGGTGGTGAATATTACAGTAGGTGAGGATATTGGTGATTTTGAAAAAATTACCGCCCAGAATGATGCGGGCACTATCAATGCGCAACACGATGTGCAATCAGATTGGCTGATTAATGGACTGAATGCTGGCAACGTCAGCGTCAATGGCAACACTGATCAAAGTCTGGGTTTTTCCGGCTTTTCCACCATCAATGGTGGCAGTGGCACTGATAATTTTACCGTAAGCGGTAATGGCTCGATAGCAGGTACCGTCAGCGGAGGTGGTGGTGACGATACCTTATTGATTGATCTGTCGAACGATACGCCTCGCACCATATCCGGGCAGATTAATTTTGATAGTGGAGACGGAGCGGATATGGTCACCATTGTTGGTATGCCAAATATCTACGATGAAACCTACAACCCGAACGTCAATGGTTATGACCAGCTAAGCTATGTCAACGACAACAATACCAACGTCACCTTCGATGTTAATTACCGAGGAACAGAAACGGTTAACGACAACATTCAAATAACCAGCCTTACTATTAACAGTGAGGGCAATAATATTGAACTGGGTGACAATAGTTTCAGCATCACTGGCGACGATGCAGTGGCGGTTAACTATCTGGCAGGCAGCAAGCCGGATATCACCGTTCTGGCCCAGGACAATAACGTTAACATCGCCAGTAATGTATCAATTGCCGATAATCTAACGATTGCCGCCGATACAATAACCCGGAATACCTCATCCATCCTCATAGCCGGTCGTTTGACACTGGACAACGTCAATCAGACAGGCACTGTCGAAAACAGGCTAATCACAGATGTGAATGAGCTTGCTATCATCAATCACAGTGGCTCGGTTGCTATCGAAGAACAAAACGACATTACTCTCACAGGAATCTCCAATACCTCTGGCAGCATTGATATCACCACAGCAACAGGCTCTGTTCTCAGCACGGCTGATCTGATCACCCATGGAACACTTAAGCTGGATGCAGAAAACAACATTACGTTATCCGGTGACAACCAACTGACAGGCGAACTCACCCTGTCCGGCTCTACCATTACTGTCAACAACACCGCAGACACCATGCTGGCAGGGGTAACTGCCCGGAACCTGACCATAACCTCAACTGGCAGCATAACGGATGCCGGTACCATTGTGGTTCAAAACGACAACATGACAGGCGTGACGACATTAACCTCAACAGAAGGCGGCATTATTTTAGATAATGAAAACAATAATTTTGACCTCGTTGAACTAGACGCCAAAACGGATGTAACGCTGATTGAATCCGATGGCATCATCCTGACCAATACGACAGTCGGTGGTGCATTAAACGTCACCTCCAATAATGGATTGGCCGCCAATGATGTGGTGATTGGTGACATGAGACTTGGGAGCATTTCTGCTGCCACACTCAACTTGAACGCCAGCGAAGGTGCTATTGTCAGTCAATCCAGCAATTTGGTCGCTGATGACACTATCACTCTGGCTGCTGCATCCGGCATTGGTGGTAGCGGTGCCATTAACACCACCACCGCAACATTAAGTATTATTAATGCCTCTTTTGATGACCAGGACACGGTATCAACAGGCACGACCACGGGAGCGGTCAACATCAACAATACTGGTAATGTCATCATCGACGATCTTCGTAACTATGGTAACATCGAATTGACTAATTCCGGCGATATTATCCTGAACGTAACCAGTAATAGTGGCGCCATTGACGCCAACTACGGTGGTGCCATTAATGATCCCAGCTACGCAGGTACTGTCACGATTAAGGGTACAGGAAGTAACAATTTTTCGACTCGGGGAACAGATACCCTTTCGGGTAACGCGGACATCATCGCTGAAACGCTTACTGTGAACAATGTTTCCAGATTTGGCACCCAGACCAGTCCCATAGGATTAAGGGTGAACGGTAGCTTTAGACTGCTCGCCAGCCAGAGCGTCGTATACTACCTTGGAGATAAACCAGATCCAATCTTCACCACAGGCGATTTTTTGGAACTGGCTATCCGGGGGTTTGTCGGAATATCGGATCAGCAACTCATTAATATTGAAACCCTGGGTGAAATTGATCCGGCTATTTTCACGGAAGTTAGAAATTATAACCATGACGATGTTGCCATACGGCTACCGGTTGGGCAGGGTTATAGTGATGACGATGATGAAAGAGAAAACGAGGGTGAAGAAAGTGAACAAAATGCAGAATAATAATTGTTACATTCAGGATTGTTAAAATAATTGAAAACGCTTCCTGGTAATAATCGGTACACAGCCGACGGGCCACTAATAATACAAGCAGCTTTAATAACAATATGACGCATGTTCGTTATGCCGGACACACTATTGATCTGTTAGCACTGCATCGTGTCAACCCTCAGCGCTACCTCAGTCTGCTGCAATCGATGGCACGCAGTGACGCAACGGGAGCAGGGCAGGCCCGCTTCGATATTCTTTTCGCCTTTCCTGGTGAGCACATTCGGCTGGATGCCTCAGATTCCGAGGTGGATTTTCTCCAGCAGCTTGATACCCGCTGGCAGGCTGTCGCAAAAACCATGGAGCCTTCAGACACTGCACTCGGTTTTCCCCAACTGCCCTTTACTGGCGGCTGGTTTTTGTTTCTGGCTTATGAACTGGCAGGGCAGATTGAGCCCTGCCTTTCTCTGCCAGATGCTCACGATGGCTTGCCTGTGGCCTATGCTGTTCGCATACCGGCAGCAGTGATTGTTGATCATGAGCGGCAACAGACTTTTCTCGTGGCCGAGCCAGGCCATGCAAGTCTGCTCGATATGCTTGCCGATGATCTTGAGCAGGTGGCGACGGTGGAAGTGGTATCGCCAAATATTGTGATGGCAGAAGAAGAAACATCGCGTTATTTGCGGGACGTTGAAGCGATCAAAAATTACATTATTGAGGGCGATGTGTTTCAAGTGAACCTGGCGCGAACCTGGCGCGGCCAGAGCAATGGTACCTTGCAGGCAGCTGACATTTACCAGCATTTGTGCAAAAACAATCCTGCACCGTTTGCCGGTTTGGCGGTGATCGATGGTGCTGCGATTATCAGCTCTTCCCCGGAACGTTTGGTCAAGGTTAACAAGAGACGGGTTGAAACCCGTCCCATTGCTGGTACTCGCCCGCGCAGCACACAAGTAGCGGGGGATCGGGCGCTGAAAGAGGAGTTGCTGGCACACCCCAAAGAACGTGCAGAGCATGTCATGCTCATTGATCTGGAACGTAACGATCTTGGCCGGGTGTGTGTGCCCGGTAGTGTAAAAGTGGATGAGTTGATGGTGTCGGAAAGTTATGCCCATGTGCATCACATCGTTTCCAATGTCTGTGGGCAATTGCGTGCCGGGGTGACACCGGGTGAGGTGATTCGTGCCGTGTTTCCTGGTGGCACCATCACCGGTTGTCCCAAGGTGCGTTGCATGGAAATTATCGCCGAACGGGAGGGAGAAGGCCGCGGTGCCTATACCGGTGCCATGGGCTATCTCAATCATAATGGTGACATGGATTTGAATATCCTGATTCGAACAATCACGCTGGCGGGACAGCAACTACAGTTACGTGCCGGAGGTGGTATTGTTGCCGATTCAAACCCACAAAAAGAACTGGATGAAACACGCGCCAAGGCACGAGGGATGCTGCTGGCACTGACTGATATCCGTTAGGAGCCTGTCCGAAAAGCCATGTTGGTCATATTTTCCGTTCATTTTCGTTAAATAGAACCACTATTCGCCTCAAATGAACGAAAAGTCTACCTCAAAATGGCCTTCCCTCGCGACGACTTTCATTCTCGGACAGGGGCGCCTAAGCGACAATTGAGAGTGGGTGGGCAGGGCAGAGCGAAGTCCGGCTGTGGTATGCTCTCGGCCTCTGTCGCAATTTACCCATAGAAAGTAAGAAACACTCATTTCCAACGGATCGATTCCATTGCCTGCAATTTTAATCAACGGCCAACCGGCGGAACATATTTCTGTTTTGGATCGTGGTTTCCAATACGGTGATGGATTGTTTGAAACCCTGCGAGTGTCGGCGGGTAAACCATGTTGCTGGATGCAACACATGGCCCGTTTGGAGAAGGGCTGTCAGGTCCTGCGTATTCTCATGCCGGAACCAGCGTTGCTGTTGTCGGAAGCGATGAGCCTGTGTTCGGGAGAAATGGATGCAGTACTGAAAATTATCGTGACACGGGGAACGGGGGAACGAGGTTATGCGCCGCCAGCGCAAGCGGTTACGACGCGCGTGCTGTCGTTATCGTCTGCGGTGGTTTTTCCATCAACGCATTACCGTGATGGTGTATCAGTACGAGTGTGTGACACACGTCTGGCAGACAACCCAACATTGGCTGGCATCAAACACCTTAACCGGCTGGAGCAGGTGTTGGCGCGTGCAGAGTGGCATGCTGAGGGCGAGGGCATGCCGGTCGCCGAAGGTTTGATGCTGGATTATGATAATAATGTCATTGAGGGGAGCATGAGCAATCTGTTTTGTGTACAAAAAGGTGGGAGCGGGCCGGTGCTGAAAACACCTCCGCTGACTCAATGTGGAGTGAAGGGCATTACCCGGGAAAACATCATCAAAGTGGCTGAGGTGGCAGGTATTTCTGTGCAGGAAACAACTCTGAGGCTGGCTGACCTGTATCGCTCGCAAGAACTGTTTCTTTGCAATACGCTCATGGGTATCTGGCCGGTGCGTCAACTGGAAGAGCAGCTTTTTCCCGTAGGGCCGGTGACTCGTCAGTTGAGTCAGGCATTGGAGTCTCTGCGTGATTAGAACGAAAACGGGATCAGTCTGGGAAACACTGTTTAAGCTTGCGGGTTTGTTTATCTTATTGGGTAGCCTTTATGGTGCCTGGATGGCTATGGATTACCGCTCGTTTGTGAATGCGCCGGTGACGTTGACTGATACAGGGATGCGCTATGAAATCAAACCCGGCAAGACGCTTACTTACGTCTCCAAAGATCTGGCGCGGCGTGGAGTGATCAAGTCGGCCTCATATCTGGTATGGCTGGGCAAGTTTGAGGGCACGGCAGATAATATCAAGGCCGGGGAATATTATTTCGACCATGGTATTACTCCCGCACGCCTGCTGGAACAGATCGTCGATGGTGAAATGCTGCAATATTCTCTCACCATTGTCGAAGGTTGGAGTTTTCGTCAGCTCATGGATGCCGTGCACAGCAACGAATTCCTTTTGCACACATTATCGGATTACAGCGATGCGGAAATCATGGAGCAAATCGGTCATCCTGGTAAACATCCTGAAGGACGATTTCTGCCCGACACCTACCACTTTCCGCGTTTGACTACGGACGTGGCTTTTTTACAGCGAGCCTACAATGCCATGCAGCAGTTGCTCGACGAAAGCTGGCCAGATCGCGCCATCGATGTGGAATACAAAACACCGTACGATGCGCTGATTATGGCTTCTATTGTTGAAAAAGAAACCGGGCTGCCCAGTGAGCGCAGACAGATTGCTGGTGTCTTCAATCGGCGTTTGCAAAAACGCATGCGCCTGCAAACTGACCCCACGGTAATTTACGGGCTGGGGCGTGAATTTGATGGCAATATTCGTCGCCGTGATCTGCGCAAAGAGACACCTTACAATACCTATCTGCACCGGGGACTGCCACCCACACCTATCGCCATGCCGGGGCGTGCTGCGGTGCTGGCGGCACTGAATCCGCTGCCGGGTGAGGAGCTGTATTTTGTCTCCAGGGGGGATGGTGGACATCAGTTTTCGGCAACACTGAAAGAGCATAATGCTGCGGTGGTGAAGTATCAGTTGGGCGGCCGGACGAAGTCGTTTTCTTCATTGCCTAGCGGCAAGCTTTAACGTTAAGTTATAGATATTACTGATTGATTAATATGAAAAAAGGTTTGTTGATAACGCTCGAAGGTGGTGAAGGGGCGGGCAAAAGTACGCAAATGGCTTTCGTGCAGCATTACTTGCAAAAGCATTTGCAAACCGTGGGCAAAAACCTGCAAGTGAGCCGGGAACCGGGAGGTACAGCACTGGGAGAACAGATTCGTGAGTTGCTGCTGGATCAGCGGCAAACGACGATGGATAGCGACACTGAACTGTTGTTAATGTTTGCTGCACGGGCGCAACATCTGGCGCAGATGATTCGTCCTACATTGGAGAGAGGTGACTGGGTGCTATGTGACCGGTTTACCGATGCCACTTACGCCTATCAAGGCGGTGGGCGTGGCATCGCACTGAATCGCATCGCGGTGCTGGAAGATTGGGTGCAAGGCGAGTTACGCCCGGATCTTACCCTGCTGCTGGATTTGCCGGTGGAAGTGGGCATGGCGCGTGTGGGTGAGCGGGGTGAGTTGGATCGTTTTGAACGCGAACAACGCGCATTTTTTGAACGGGTACGGCAAACTTACCGGGAACGTGCTGCTGCGCAACCGGGCCGTTATCATATCATTAATGCGGCGCAGGATATCGAACAGGTGCAGGCACAAATTGATATTGCCTTAACTCCCTTGTTGGCTGGACTGAGAGCATCCTAAATTCTTCAGTTGATCCCTTAGAGGATGTGTTAATCTGTCGATGAAGATTGTATTTTACGGGTATGGAGAAATCACCGGCTGGGGTGAGTGGCTGTAGCCTACTGTAGCGCGTTGCTTTTGGCGCTGGGTCGCGTTGCGAATCATGCAATAGCAAAGGTTGTTCTGCTACTCCTCATCTCACCTCGCCTCAAGCACCTATTATTGTATTGGTGTCAGCCACAAACATTCAACGTACTCTACAAGCCGTTCAGCTGAAGGTTTCAGGATTATGAAAACACCACTGCCTTGGCAAATGTCTTTATGGAATGATTTGATCGCCAGAATGCGCACTGGCCGTCTGCCACATGCCCTGTTGTTCACGGGTAGCGTGGGTTATGGTAAATCCAGATTGGCTGAAGCATTAATCCACGGACTGTTGTGTCAGTCTCCAGCGGATAGCGGTACGGCCTGTGGTCGGTGCCAAAGTTGCCATCTGCTGGTGGCTGGTACTCACCCGGATTTGATGTGGCTGGAACCTGAAGAAGCAGGCAAGGTGATACCCGTGGATCGTATTCGTGCTGCGGGGGCATTTTTTACCCTGAAGGGGCAATACGGCGGCCGTCAGGTTGTATGCATTAATCCAGCTGAAGCGATGAATCGGCATGCAGCCAACAGCCTACTGAAAACCCTGGAGGAGCCCACTGAGGATGCGCTGCTGATATTGATCAGCAGCCAGCCTTCGTTATTATTACCGACGATTCGTAGTCGTTGTCAGGCGGTGGTTTTCCCACGACCGGAAGCACAGGTCAGTGAAACCTGGTTGCAGGCACAACTCAACGCAGTGGAAGAACCTGCAACCATTAAAAATTTGCTGATGTTGAGTAACGGTGCCCCACTGGCTGCCCAGGCTTTGCATGAAACGGGCGGGCTGGCAGTGCGCCGCGATCTGGCCAGCCAGTGGGTCGGTGTGGTAGAGGGCAAGGCTGATCCGTTAGCCTGTGCGAAACAGTGGTCTGAACTGGGGTTGCCTAACGCCACTCGGTGGCTCAGTAGCTGGGTTATGGATTTGATCCGCCTCAAGTCGGGGGCTGACCCGGTCGCTATTACCAATGGTGATTTGCGTCCGCAATTGCAAAAACTGGTGCCTCGACTGGAGCTGAAAAGGCTGTTTGCCTATCTGGCACAGATCACCGAAACTGCGCGGTGGGCTAATAGCCAGTTAAATGCGCAGTTGGCTATGGAAGACTTGATGGTGAGCTGGAGTCGTCAAGCTCATTGAAGACAAAAAACAGCATCAGGAGTCAGCAGATACATGAGCGGTGATTTTCGACAAGGCGGCATTCTTTCTTTGGCCATCAAGGACAAAAGTTCGTTGTATGCGGCGTACATGCCTTTTGTAAAACATGGCGGGCTGTTTATTCCCACCAACAAAAAATACAAACTGGGTGATGAAGTTTTTATGTTGCTCACGCTCATGGAAGAAACAGAAAAACTGCCAGTGGCGGGTAAAATTATCTGGGTTACACCTGCGGGTGCCCAGAGCGCGCGTATTGCCGGTATTGGTGTGCAATTCAGCAATCAGGACAACGGCGCTGTGCGCAATAAAATTGAAGCCTACCTTGCCGGTGCATTGAAGTCTGACCGTCAGACGCATACCATGTAGTTTCATTTTTACACGCAGTTTGTTTCATTCTGCTTAACCCCTTACTTTTTCTAACAGGACAGTTTTCCTTCGTGTCTATTTTGTTGCCTGAAAATACCTCATTAGTGGATTCACATTGCCACCTGGATCGTCTGGAGCTTTCACCGTGGAATGGTGAGTTACAGGGTGCGCTGGACAATGCTGCGACACAGGGTGTCGGACATTTTTTATGTGTCTCCATCGACCTGGAACACTATCCAGCCTTGCTAGCATTAGCCAAAGCCCACGCACAAATTTCTGTTTCCGTTGGTGTGCATCCCACGGAACAGGGAGGGGAAGAGCCCACCCGCGAAAAACTGATTAGCTTGTCTGCCGAACCCGAAGTGGTGGCCATTGGTGAAACCGGCCTGGATTATTTTCGTTGTACGGAAGGAGAAGAAGGTGAGTTGGAATGGCAGCGTGAACGGTTTCGTACCCATATCGCCGCATCAAAAGCGACAAAAAAACCGCTGATTATCCATATGCGCGAAGCGACTGAAGACACCCTACGCATCCTGAAAGAAGAAGGTGCCGATGAAGTGGGTGGTGTAATGCACTGCTTTGTCGAAAACTGGGATATCGCCAAACGGGCACTTGACCTGAATTTTGATATTTCGTTTTCCGGTATCGTGACTTTCAATTCTGCCAAAGCATTAAAAGAAGTCGCCAGAAAAATACCAGGGGAGCGTATGCTGGTGGAGACAGACTCCCCATATCTTGCGCCGATGCCACATCGTGGCAAACCGAATCAGCCTGCCTATGTGCGACATGTTGCCGAATGCATTGCCGGACTGCGTGATACCCGCTGGGAAACTATTGCCTCACAAACGACAGAGAATTATTTTCGGCGTTTCACTGGATCTGCGTAGCAATGTTAAGCGCATGCAGAATTTTTTCTTTTGGCGTATAAAAATGCGGTGAAAAACGAATGCCACCTCCGCGCTGTGCGCACATAACACCATTTTCAGTCAACAATGAAAAAAATGTGTCGTTATCCATTGTGCGATGGCGGAAAGTCACAATACCGCTATAGCGTCCCTCGCTCATATTGCTCAACAATGTTAACTGCTCGGCTTTGTTGATGTGTTCAAACAGGTAACGGGTGTTTTCCAGAATACATGCTTCCACATTCTTCATTCCAAACTCCAGCAACAATGACAGGCTGGCCGAGAGTGCATGAATACCTAGCATGTTAGGACTGCCACATTCAAATCGACGGGCGGTATCGACAGGCTGCCAATCATCGTTATCAAAATTGGTGAAGGTATCAGTCATATGCCAGCCATATTGATGCAAAGCCAGTTCTTCAAGTAATTCTTCACGGCAGTAAAACAATGCAACTCCTTCGGGCCCCAACATCCATTTATGGCCATCGGCCATAACAAAGTCGGCCTGTATTGCCTGCACATCAAATTGTAGTGCCCCGATACTCTGGATGGCATCGACGCAAAATCGGATATTGTTCTCTCTGCAAAAAGCACCGATAGAGGCAAGATCAAGCTGAAATCCGGAAGCGTATTGCACCGAGCTGACGGTAATAAGACGAGTGCGTTTATCGACGAGCTTCAGCAAATCCTGTTCGGGATTGACGCTGTTAACATCGGCAAGGCGTAGTTCAACCCCTTTGGGTTTTAAGGCTTGCCATACCACTCTGTTTGAAGGGAACTCGCCCTTGATGCTGACAATGTTATCGCCTGGTTGCCAAGGTAAGCCAAATGCTACAACGGACAGAGCCTCTGAAGTGTTCTTAAGCAATGCGATTTCGTTGACTGATTTGGCATTGATCAATTGCTGTAACTGTTTGCGCAACGTTGTTTCCGTGTTGATCCACTGAAGGTAATGTTGCGACCCCTGTGTCGCATTTTCGCGTGCAAAATCCGTTACGGCATCAGCCGTTCTAATTGGCCACGGGGAGACAGCTGCATGATTCAGGTAGTGGATTGATTCAAGCAACGGGAATTCCTGTTGCAGGTTAATTTTTGAAGGTGCGTGATGTGATGGCATAACGCCATGTTCCTGGCAAAATCGTTTCAGGTCAAGTGAGTGACGGTCAACCGAGGCAGCGTAAGTAAAGAAAATATACCGTGGTGTTTGAGATTTAGGCTTTTAGCGTGCGTCATACTCATTTCATGGCAAGGCGAAATGACGACTAGGCCAAGGATGGCCGTAGGTAGAACGCCAACAGTAGGCGCTTTAGGCGACGCAGGAGCCGTTGTTGAGTAATAGCTGGACTATTGCGAGGAATTTCAACGCAGCCATGGCGTAAAGAGAGCGTACAATAAATCTAGATCTCAAACGCTATAAGTATATATCAATGTATATGTATTTTTTGTATTTGAATTTTATGGTTTACGGATAGACAAGTAAGTAGAAAGTACTTCATAAAAATGACTGAAATCCAGAGGTTTTGTGAGGTAGTTGTCAGCACCAGCCGCAAAACAACTGTTTTTATCTTCCTGCATTGCGTTGGCTGTTATGCCGATAATGGGCACAGTGTATCCATGGTCACGTAATTTTCGTATTGCCTCTAGTCCACCCATCACGGGCATTTGTATGTCCATCAATATAAGGTTGTAGTTGCCTGATAATGCTTTTTCCACACCAATTTTGCCATTTTCAGCAATATCGCTGGTTAATCCAATCTTACTGATCGATTTTGTAATGAGCCGTTGATTTTCCGTATTGTCTTCCACCAACAATATATGGCCATTTAACTGGATATGGTGATGGGCTGACTTATTGTTGAGAAAGGTTTCTTGAGTGGGTGTTGCATGAATCATTTCCAGTTTATTTTGTTCTATACCGACATCAATGGTGATCGTAAATTTACTACCTTTTCCTTTTTCGCTGGCTACGGTAATGTCACCGCCTAGCGTCTTGGCCAATTGTTTGGAAATACATAAGCCAAGCCCAGTTCCACCATAAATGCGTGTAGTGGAGTTATCCGCTTGAGTAAAAGGATAAAATATTTTTTCTTGTTCCTCTTCAGAAATACCAATGCCTGTATCGGTAACGATAATTTGCATTTGATTTGAGTTTGAAAGATATTGGGTTGAAATACCAATACTGCCTTCTTTGGTAAATTTTATGGCATTGCAACAGAGATTAAGCAGAATTTGTTTTAAACGGGTAGGGTCTGTGCGAATTGTTCCCGGGATAGGGAACTGGTAATCCATATCAAATGACAAACCTTTCTCACTCACTTGTGAGCCCAGAATGGCATCAAGTTCATTCATGAAAACGGTAGGAAAGACATTTTGGTATTCAACGATGAGTTGTCCGGCTTCAATTTTTGATAAATCAAGAATGTCATTAATAATTTGTTGTAGATGTTTACCGCTGGTGATGATTGAGTTGATTTCATGTTCGATTTCTTCTTGTGACTGGTCATCATCCAGTAACATTTCGGAATAACCGAGAATTGCAGTTAATGGTGTACGAATTTCATGACTCATATTCGCCAGAAAGGCGGTTTTTGCATGATTTGCAGCTTCGGCTTGATCTTTGGATTTCTGTAATTCATCCTCGATAATAATTTGCTCCATGGTTACACTGATCCATTTTCCCAGCAGGTTGACAAAGTCCTTGTCAGTTTGTGTAAAGGGTTTCTCCATGGGTTGCCGATTGGAAAAATTGACAGTACCAAATTTTTTGTCATGCACGTAAATGGTTGTGCCGATGTAGGCTTCCATACCAAGAAATTCTGCGGCAGGGTGATCTTTGTAGGAGGATTTACTGACGTGTTGTATGGCAATTGGCCCATCTGCTGAAAAGGTAATATTGCAAAATGTTTTATCCAGCGGGAGAATCAGTCCACGTTTTGCGGGAAGTTCAGGAGGTGCAACAGTATTGAGAAATACGGATTCATTTTTTTCCGGAAACTGGCGACCCAATTTACCGATTTCCATCCCCAATACACGACAACCCAGTTTCAGAGTTTCAGTAATACGATTATCAAGGCTGATACCGGATATCGATGTTGCCTCATACAGCGATTGGATACGCTCACCCTGGTCAATCAATGCTGTTTCGGTATTCTCTGTGCGTTTAAGGATGAAAATAGTGAAAATGCCGAGAAAAACGGAAATTCCACCTAATAAATAAACAAAAAAATAGGTGGTAGAAATTTTGTTCGTTGCTTCGTTAATAATATCATCGACGATATTTCCAGTTCCATTTAACAGATTTTTGTTGAGCAAGGTTGATAATTCATTTATTAGGCGATTTTTTATTGGAGGAATATTGTTGATCAAATATTCGTATGACTTCCCATACTCGCCATTTTTATGAAAATCTGCTGATGTTTTTTCAATACGGTGACGTTGGATAAATAGTTGCCGCATTGAATGCCAGGACTGTGCCGCATCGCTGTTAAATTCAATTTTATCAAGTTGCGCATAAATACTGGATAATACTTTGCTAGAGGCTAGGTATTGCGCATACCGGGTTTCTTTTTCTGTTACATCTTGCGCTTCGTTAATTTGACGCAATATTATTGTTTGCTGATGTATTGCATTGAATAATTTTGTTATCAATCCGGTTTCAACAGTGATACTGGCCATACTGGACAGTAGATATTTATTGTCGGAAAGGCTTTTGCTCCAAAATCCAATCAGTAAAATCATCAATACCAATATGCTGGAGAATCCTGCTACGATAAGCAGTTTGGCATTATTAACCCGATTTTTTTGTGGAGATTGAACCATTATTTTTTGTACATTTTGGTAGGTAAGGTAAGTGTATTTTGACAGTATTCCCTGCCAGCTTCACATGGTTATTCCGAATACCGGCGGATTGGCGGAAGAAGTTACTCAAATTCATATCTTAAATAGACTCAATCATGCTACGTGTCCCGCATGCTGCCTAGTTTTACCAGGGAAAAATCTTGTTAACGGGCTTGCGTTGCAATCATGATGGGAAGATGTTCTATTCCGTGATGGTCCATACGAGGCAAAATTATGGCAGAAAAATTGAAAAGCAGCCACCTTTGAGCTCAGAACTGTGCTTGATGGCATTTGTAATTTGAATATAACCGCATTTATGTTTATTTTTATGTAACTCTGCAACTTGAGAAGAAAAATAAAGCCCAAGTCCAGTGCTTCCTGTACCAAAATCACTCACAGTTTTGCACGTTTTCTGCTCAGATAACATGTGCGCAGGATAACCTTTTCCATTATCAGCAACGGTTAATTTTATAAAACCGTCCATGGATTCCCCGCTAATCAATATTTTGTCGTGTGCATATTGATATGCATTATTTATAATTGTTTTAATGACACTCGAAACGAGTTCCGCATCAAAAAATCCATTTAACGCAGTATCACATTGCAGAGAAATATCGATGCCCCGTTCGTTGAGTAAGTATTTATATTCCAGGATTATTTCTTCCAGATAATCGTAAATATTGACTTCTGCAGTATTAAGATAATATTGAGATTGATCAATTTTGTAGAGCGTTAATAATTGAATAAGGTCACGATTGACTCGTTGGCCTTCATGTTGAATTCGTAAGAGTTTATTTTTTATTGAACAAGTCTCGGCTTGGCATTCTGATGAAATATCTGCAAGCGATCCCAACAGCATAGCAAGTGAGTTTTTCATGTCATGAACACTGCTTGCCAATATGGTTGGAAATTCCAGTTTTTTTATGTTGCTTTTCATTTTCACGACGAGTCAAGAGTATTTACAAGATTTTGATAAGACATCGTTAATATTTTATATTTTTCACTCGGCTTTCCAGTAAATTTTACTTTATCCAAATATTTTTTTGTTTCATTCATTAACTCTACGGTTGCACCTGATTTATTCATATGCATAATTAATGACTGCGCTGTATTCAGATTGATGACATGATTTTCCGGCATTGCAGTTGCTGCTTCAACAAATAGCGATATAGATTCTGATATTTTTCCAGCGGTAGCCAGTTTGACGCCTTGGTTATTGATGTCGATAACTTCATCACGTGATTTTAATAGTGCATTAATATCTTTATTGGAGAACCCTATATCAGTAAGGATAGTAATAATTTCATCTATGGCCTCCTGATTATCATGATTATTTTTAATCGCGTATTGTATAAATCTGTTTCCATCATCGTTTCTGCTATGAGAATAACAAAGCTTGGCTAGTTCAATAGAGTCGATACTGGTTACCGTTCCTGGGTTTTTTAAAAAAATAGAGATTATTTTATCGATACGGTCATTAGTTTCTTTTTTGCGTTGTAGCTGATCATACAAAAAAGCCTCATTGATACATGACTTCATATTCTTTTCTGGATCAGAATTTGTAAACTCTTTTCGCATATCGGAAATTGTTTCAAGCGCATCAGAAACCATTCCTTTTTTCAAATATACCTCGGCCAGACCAGAATAGTCATTCGGATTTAGGTAGTACGAATTTTTCCCCATTCGTGTAACCCGTTTATATGATTTTTCCGATGTATCAAAATCTTCATTTTCAAATGAAACTTCAGCAAGAATTTTTTGTCTTTTTATAGCTTTTGGTGATTTTATTGTCGCTTTTTCGAGAATGTTTTGGGCTTCTTTATAGTTTTTGTTCGTTCGATAAAGCTTGGCAAGCCAGTCATGTGCAAAAAGATAATTAGGGTAATCTTCAATCAGGTCTTCAAAGATAAATTTTGCATCGTCATAATTTTTACGGTAGTAATGTGCCTGTCCGAGATAGAGTAAGGCCCAAGGTATTTCACGTTCTTCAAGCACAGGTTTTACGAGATCTTCAACAGCATCGTAGTCGTTGATGCGTAATAAAATCTCTGTTTTAATTTTTAACAATTCAAAACGATTATTTGTGGCTGTCGCAAGTTGATCATTACAGAAACTAATTGCAGACTCATAATCTCTTTGCTGAGTAGAGATTGATATTTTTTTAAGGCTTGATTTTCGTTTAAGGAGTTTTTTGAGACGTGATATTAATACTTCTTTTGTAAATGGCTTTGACAAATAATCGTCTGGAGAGTATTCAACGGCACCCATAACCATCTCAGAAGTGTTTTCTGCGGTTGTCATAATATATATTGAAGAATAGGAAAGTAATTCACATTCTTTGATTTCTTCTAGTATTTGTTGACCGTCTTTCCCTGGGCCAAGATTATAGTCGCAAAGAATAATATCAAAATCATAATCCTGAATAGCCTTCAACGCATCTTCTCCAGAAGCAGCCTCGACGATATGTTCAGGACGATAAGGTGCCAACATGTTGCGCAGCATTGTACGCATGCCGGCGAAATCATCTACAATCAGAATATATTTATTTTTCAGGCTCCACAGTTTCATGTTATTAATATAGTTAACCGTTATTTATCAAGTTTGTTTTCAGATTGATTATCTTCAGGAATAACCTCTGTTTTTTCTTCATCCGCGGCAGTTAAATTATTATTGTTTAATAAGTCATTCGGGATTTCTGCAATTTCATTATTTTCTATATTTTTCTCAATGAGCTCTTCACTCTGTGTTTCAGAATCAGATTCTGTGGATTCACTCAGATCAAAGGCGGGATCATTTTTTATTTCTTCTTCGATATCATTATCATCTGATAACAGTTCATCAATTACAGCGTCTACATCAGTTTCTGGAGATTTGTCAATATCTTTATCGGTAATTTCTTGCTTATTTTCAGAAACAAATATGGCACATGATTTGGTTATTTCCTGAATTTCTGAGGAGAGGGTATCAAGGCGTTTTAAGTCATTGTGGTAAAAGGCCGTCGTCAGATATTTATAAAATGAGTTTTCTTTGGAAATGACCTCTTTTAATGCGGTATTATATTTTTCGTCATCAATGAAATCTGTTTTTTGGAATGTTGAAGAAAGGCTAGTTAATCTGTTTTTTTCATCATCCTGGAATGATTTAAGTAACGAGTCTAATTTTAATGATTTCTTTTTTGATTTTAAAAAAAAATAGACCAGCAGTGAAATAATGATAACGGTTTCGATAATAACTATCTCACTTAAAATTATAGTAGTACTTAGTTCTGTGCTAGGCATTGGCTATTTCCTCGCCAGGGGGAGGAAGTAATATGTATCGATACTTCAACCATAATTTATATAAGGAAAAAATCAACAATATTAAAATAATGTTAAATGAAAGCACTGATAAGATGATACTGAACCAGCTTGTTGTTTCATTTTTATTTGTTTCATCAGTGATATTAATCGGTGTTTTTTCTGGAGGATGATCCATATTTTTTTGTTCTTTATTGCCAATAAAAATATTTTCAGGTTCTGTTTTAATATTTATTTCCTCACCCTTCTGGTTATTCCCGGATAATTTAATGATTATGGTATGATTGCCAGTAATATCATTCGTTGGGATAATTTCTTTCCACTCAGAAGGACTGTGTTTTTTAACGGAGTGTTGTTCACTATCTTCACCTGGCAGGGAATGCATGATGGTAATTTTCAGGGTTTCTGTATCGACCAAGGTCTGATAAGGAAAGATGCTGATCGAAATATTATTATTGAGTGTTTTGCTTATATCGATAATGGCAGGATATTTAACAATATTTATTTGCTGCGTACTTTTGCGCTTAAACGTAGTGCCATTAACGAATAATTCAAATGTATGTTTCCCCAAAGTGCTGATATTTTTGATTTCAGATGAATAAATACCATCTTTTTTATGCTCATCAATATTTTTTCCATTATCTTTCAGCTTAGTGGAATATTGTTTATTTTCTGCTTCATCATAATATTTAACACGCATGTGTACAAAATGGAGAAAGTCTTGACGTTTTATGATTTCCTGTTCAGATTCAAGATGTACATAAAATGGAATTATATCTCCTGACAGGAGAGTGTCAGGGATATCATTGGTAATGAGTCGTAAATCAGTGACAACTATAACGCGGTTATCCGGGTCTATGTTTGCATCAATATTCCATATACCTTTTTCTGGTGTGTTTATCGTAACCAGGTCGTATCGATTTTCTGAATGCCAAATAACATCATCACTATCTTTTTTATTGTCGTATTGATTCCCAGATGGTGAAATAATAACTGTGTTTGATGATTTATTTTTTCGGAATATTAAAAATGTAATTTCTTTAATACTTTCATCCACCTTCACTTTATTGTCGATAAGTGGTAGTTCATCCCGTGGGCTTGCGACATTCAATATCCGCATAAATGCTTTATCCAGATCTTCTGTTGTTTCAATTGTTTCATAAATGCCACCAGTGGCAGACGAAAGTTGTTGTAATAACTCCTTGTCTGACAATGATGATAAGGCAATGGTATGAATGGTTATTTTGTTATCAGAGAGTGTGGTTAAAATATCCTTAAGTATTCGTGATCTTGATTGATTATTTTCTTCTGGATTTTTTGATATATCTACAACACCGTCAGATAGAATTATCATTGTACGCTCATATTCAGGATCATATTTTTCCCAATCCCATGTTGCGCGCTGTAATGCTGCTTCAATATTGGTAAATAAACCGGTCGAATTAATATTCGCTGCTTGTGTATGAACGATCGCTTTCCATTTTGAGTTTGCTGTACCATGGGGGACTAACATATTGACCCACTTCCCAAATGTCCATACGCCGGAAAAAACATTTTCCGGCAGAAGGTTGGCAAATAACTTGACTGCGGGCCTACGAAGATTATGAGGATCCGTTTTTTTCATGCTTCCCGAAATATCAATTAAAATGCGTATATCTTTTATTGGAGCGGGAACGTTTGTCGGCGTGGTGGTGCTTTTCGCGACTACATCAGGTATTAGAATGTGTATAAAAACGATACATATTACTATGCTCGCAAAGACATGAGTCTTACGAAAAAAGTATTGTTGCGAGATTATCCTGGTCCTATTCCGCATACATTCGATTTTCAATTATGAGTGCAGCCATAACTTGATGTCCAAAGTTGATGATTTCTCTATAAAATAGCGGCAAAATGTGTTGTAACTTCAGAGCTTTTTTTGAAGAAAAGCCTGTAAAAATTATCACTCTCTTTGTGGGGTGTTATGTTGCATGTGCTGTAACTGCTTGAATAATAATAAATTATTGTGGATGTTCGGTTTTGATGAGGGGAGCTGCTGTTATCCTGACAGTAGAAAGAGGGGGCGTATCATGTGTGATTATTTGAAAACTGTCGGCCTCACGGCGGGATATCTGTAATGCAAGTGACGCAGCAGCACTCTCAACAGCATCAAGAAAAGCGAACAGAGCATAGTCGCTTGGCAAACGTGGTGGGCATGGGGTTTGGCGCCGTATTGGTTCTTGTTTTGCTGGTGACTTCGGTGAGTTTATATCGCTTAAAAGAATTTAATTCTAATATGGAAGCCATTGTTGATGTGCATAATAAAAAAGTCGCACTCGCTTTTGCTATGCGTGATGCCATTCTGCAAAGAGCAATCAGTATTTATACGATGCTCGCAACGGATGATTATTTTGCCCGTGATGCGGAGCTTCTACGTTTCTATTTATATGCGGGTGATTATCGCAATCGAAGAGAGGATTTGCTTAAATTAGGAACCAATAAAAGAGAACGTGAAATTTACAAACGTTTGGAAGTAGCTGCAAATAGCGCACAACTTAAAAATCGAAGAGTTGCTGAACTGTTAATGCAAGACACGCCGGATAATGTAATTACTATTGCAGCAACCGAAGGACTTCAGGAACAAAAAATATTGTTGAGTCTTTTGGATGAATTAATTGATTTACAGCAAAAATATACTGATAGGACTGTTATAAGCAACAAAAATGATTATCAATTTATTTGGTTAATGCTACTTTTGCTTGGAATTTCTTCTTTGGTGGTCGGTATTTTCATTGCTCATGTAGTGACACGTAATGTACGCAACAAGAGTCAAGAATTAAGCGAAAAAAATACTGAATTGTCATTAGCTTATTCGCAAGCTGAAGATTCTACAAAAGCAAAGTCAACTTTTCTTGCCAATATGAGTCATGAAATACGCACACCGATGACCGGAGTGTTAGGTATGCTGGACTTGTTGCGTGATACCCAGTTGGTTTCTGAGCAAAAATATTTTATTGATACAGCCTATAATTCAGCAGAAGCTTTGTTGACGGTGATTAATGACGTGCTGGATTTTTCGAAAATTGAGGCAGGGAAAATTAAGTTTGAATCTATTCCTTTTGATGTGCGACATTTGCTTGAAGAGGTTGTTGGATTATATGCAAAAAAAATACAGGATAAGGATGTTGAAATTGTTTCTCATATTGGCAATGATGTTCCAAGCTATGTTATCGGTGATCCAACCAGATTACGACAAATTTTGAATAACCTGATTGGTAATGCCATGAAATTCACAGATCATGGTGAAATATTAGTCAGTCTGGACTGTGCTAAAAATTATTCCTCCGTAGATGATAATTTTTTTAAATTTATAATACGTGATACTGGTGTTGGTATTTCTGAGCCGGCTAAAAAACTAATATTTGATACCTTTACACAGGGAGATGAATCAACTACTCGAAAATATGGTGGCACGGGGCTTGGATTGTCAATATGTCAACAAATGGTGAAATTATTCGATGGAAAAATAGGTGTTGATTCTATAGAAGGTATTGGCAGTACATTCTGGTTTACGGCCAAGCTTTCATCTTCGGGACGAATGACAGACTGCCGGGAGAAAGACTATTTTCACGGATTTACGGTTTGTATTTTTGCACGCAGTGTTGCTGTCAGGGAGGCAATAACCAGTCTTGTTCAACATTGGGGCTGTGTAGTGGTTATGTCCGCTGATTGTTCGAAGGGCGTTTTTTTCGTTCAGAATGTTCCTTCAGTTGATCTTGCAATACTGGATATTGATGAATTACTGAGGTGCAATATTACTGATGCGTATGATTTGCGGAAAAAAATTATTAATGCAAAAAAATGTGTCGGGATTTTTCGGCTTTCGGAGGGTGATATTGCAGAAAAGACAAAAAAATTTCAGCTTGATGGCAATATAAATCGTCCGATTAGGCGAGCCGCATTATTTGAGGCTTTTTTATTATTGCAAGGGATGGGGGGTAGCGATGCTGATAATGCAGAGGATACAGGTAATCTCCCTTCAATACAGAATCATGCTACGTCGGTACTTTTGGTTGAAGATAATGCTATAAATCAACAGGTTGCCGTAGCAATTTTACATAAACAGGGTTACAAAGTCGATATTGCAGGCGATGGGTTACAGGCTCTTTCGTTATTTCAGTCGAATCAATACCATTTAATCTTGATGGATTGTCAAATGCCGGTTATGGATGGATTTGAAGCTACGAGAAAGATGAGGAAAATGGAACACGAGCAGGGATTGGCGCGTACCCCGATTATTGCATTGACGGCGAATGTGCTGGATGCCGGTCGTGAGGCGTGTTTATCTTCCGGTATGGATGATTTTTTAGTTAAACCTATACGTATAAAGGCAATATGTGATGTTTTTTCCAGATTCAAAATTAAAGATGATGTTGTAGGGAAAGGAGTAGCCAGTAACGGTGATACTTTAACTCGTGACAGAAGTCATGATGATATAGATCTGTCTCTGCATTTTGATTTTCGGTTACTGGATGATCTTGTTGAGGTGCTCCCAGAAGAACAATATACCGAGATTGTTCTTCTATTTATTAAAGGCGCTAACACGCGACTCACTGAATTACAGATAGCTATTCAAAACCTTGATATGGATGCTATCGAATTTTCTGCCCATTCTTTAAAAGGCAGTAGTGCTAACTTTGGCGCCCAAAAATTATCAGAAATATGTGGCGCACTTATTGATATGGCCAGGAAAAACGATACTGCAGTCGATTTTTCTGATCTGTTGGCTGAAACTGAGCGCGAGTTTGAGCTTGTATCAAAATACCTATTGCAGGTGTGTGGAAAAACTCAATTTTTAGATAACACGGAATAAAAAAAGGCTGAAGCAACATATTGCTACTCCAGCCTTTTTTGACAGTTTATCCGGCAGGAAACCCGCCGGTTACCATCAATTAAGAGGTAAACATACCTACGAATGCAGTACCCATAAGTAGCACAAAAAGCGTAATAGCAAAAGTCATAACCAGCTCCCCTTTTCAAAATTTTATCAATTGTGTGAAAAACACCGGAAATAGTTAATTTTCAGGCTGGGTTAGGTTAAAGCATCTGTAAAACCGGGTCAATATCACTTAAATACCATGATAAAATAGTGGATAATGGGTTTCATCGGTCGTTATACCTTCACTGATTTAGTACATCCACCATATTATATTGACGGATTCAGTTGGTCTGTTAGCCCTTAGGGCAAGGCGTGCCTCGCAGCGAATGGCTATCATCCTTTGCACCAACAGTAGGCGTCTTCGGCGAGAGGCGGAACGTAGCCTCGGGGGCTGCTGGCCAGCCCTTTAGGCGCTCCCGTCATGTCCTGAAATGACGTTGCCGCGCTTGACAAGGACGCAATTGTTGCTTGCGCACAGCGTTTTGTCGCAAAACATGACAGGAATGCTGAAACTGTCTATAGACTTGATGAGGTGAGTATGCACGGAATCCATCAAGACCAGAAGCATAAGAGCACCTCATATTAAGGCTGGATATTATGGGAGCAATATTTTTTAGCGATGCACTTAAATGTGGATTAAGCGCTAAAAACACACTATTTTTTAAAAAATCACCGGGTATTTAACGTAGAGGTCGCAGAGACGCAGAGAAAAACACTAGAAACTCTGCGCCCTCCACGTTTATAACACGCCACTTGTCAGTGCCACGACAACATAACCTCCCTTAATTTACTGAGGTGCTTATCCAGCGGTTTAAATCCCTGAATTCCGGCTAAAAACATGTTGGAATGACGGTGTTCTCAGTAAAAATGCTAACAGGGTGATTCAGCTCTTAATTCACACTTAATTTTTTCTTGCAAGGCGAGGGGAGGGGAGGCATATATGGCTCCTTTGACCGTTTCGGGAGCGCTCAAGAAAAACCCCATAAAATAAAATTTTGAGATTTAGGCTTTAGTGTGCGTCATATTCATTTCATGGCGAGGCGAAATGACGAACTCATCGCCAGACTATAGGGATTCAAAATACTGTATCGACAATATATACCCGTGGCGTGCGAAGAATTTCAACGTTGCCATGGAATGAAGAGGGCGTGCAATCAAATCTAAATCTTAAATGCTACAGGTTATAGTATTTAAGGCCGCTGTTCACATGTGCGTGACATTAAGGTTTTGAGACCATTGGTCGAAAAAAAATAGAAGGAATATTATTTGCCCATTGTTCCAATGATTCTTGCATGTCTGTAGATAACCTCATGATATATATAAAGTATTTTTCCAAGACAACCATATCTATTGGGTATTTTAGCCGTAATAATGTTAATCAATACTGAGACTTATTCATGAATAGGGGCGGTGATAAGTTAGCTTTTGCAGACGCGCCAGCACCTGACCCAACACCTAAGCCAACAGGTGATGGTAGCGTCGCTTGGAAAATATTGGTCGTTGATGATGATGAAGAGATTCACCGCATCACACACATGGTGTTATCAAATTTATTGGTTGAGGAACGCGCCATAGAATTAATAGACGCTTATTCAGCTAAAGAAGCAAAAACACTCATCGAAAAACATCCTGACACGGCCTTAGTATTACTCGATGTCGTAATGGAGAACGATCAGGCAGGCCTTGAGGTCGTGCAATATATACGTGAAGAATTGAAAAACCATCTTGTACGCATTGTGTTATGCACCGGTCAGGCGGGCTCTGCACCTGAGAGCCAAATTATCAGCCACTATGATATTAACGATTTCAAGAATAAATCTGAACTCACCGCCGATAAATTCTATACACTGATGCACTCAGCGCTGCGAGCATATCGAGACTTGGAAGAGTCCGTGCGCCGCCAAGAAGCCGAGAGTGACTTGTTCTATTCATTGGTTCATTTTTCTCGGGAAGAGGTCTCTCTTGAAGAGTGTCTTGACCGTTTTCTCTGTGCCGCCTGCAAGATGTGTGGCACAACGGTAGGCTACGTCTATTTCCCTTCTGATGATGATCAGACCTTAAAGGTAAAACAGTTCTCATACGGCAAAGATGAAAAGCAGAGCATATTCTCTGAGTTAACAGATTACAAATCGGTAGACACAGAGGGTACTCAATTTTCTGAAAAAGTTTTTAAAAGCCAAAAATCTTCACTCCATATAGGAGAAGCTGAGGATCACTGGCTTCACTCAATGACGGAGGATTCTCAGAAAAAAATCACAGGTGTATTTACTGTCCCTGTTAAACGTTACAACCAAGTTGTTGCATTACCCATGTTTTTCATTTCCGACAGCCGTGCCCATTTGCCCAGTTTGATTGCCGTTATCGAAACAGCTGCTTTACAACTTGGTGTCCTACTCGAACGCCAACATGCAGAACACGAACTCAAAAAGCAGTTCCAAGAGCTTGAAGTCACACTCGAAAGACTGAAAGAGGCACAAAGTCAGGTCGTACAATCAGAAAAAATGGCCTCACTAGGCCTGCTTGCAGCAGGTGTTGCTCACGAAATCAACAATCCGGTCGGTTTTGTTCTCAGCAACATTAATACCTTGGGCGATTATTTGGATGCTATAAAGCGCTTAATCGAACAGCATACTAAGCTCATCGAAACAATAGAAACAGGTAATACCGAAGAGACTTTTCAAATTATCGAGGTCATAAGAGGTATATATAAAGATAATGACATCGAATTTATACTGGAAGACCTGCAGTCATTATTAGTTGAGTCTGCCGATGGTATGGGGCGTATCCGCGATATCGTTTCAAACCTAAAAAGTTTTTCTAGAGTTGATGACAGCGATATGCGCGAAGCGGATATCAATGAGTGCATCGAGTCTACGCTTAAAATCATCTGGAACGAATTAAAATACAATTGTGATCTTAAAAAAGATATGGGTGACCTACCTCTTCTGTATTGCTTTCCTGGACAACTCAACCAGGTATTTATGAACATTATTGTCAATGCAGCGCATTCCATTGTGGAGCACGGAGAGATCCATATAAAAACCTTTCTTCAAGATGATACAATAATAATCACTATTTCAGATAATGGCTGTGGGATTTCTCCAGAAAATATCGATAAACTTTTCAATCCATTTTTCACAACTAAACCTATTGGTGAAGGTACCGGTCTGGGTTTATCCATCTCTTATGGAATTATCAAAAAACACGGTGGGACTATCAGTGTAAAAAGTACTGAAGGAAAAGGCACCGTGTTTATGATCAGCCTGCCTCTAGACAATACAGATGAAAATCAGGAAGAGAAATAGTTTTAAAAACTGACTATTCCCCGCCTCCTATACAGGGTTGAGTATTAATAAAAACACAGTACATCTAAAAAACATTCATGGTCGATGCCGTCTAGGTCAATATCATCACAGCCATCCCTTGAGCATTCAATTTTAAGTGGTCTGATCATCAAACAGGCTCAGATCATTTGAAGCCGTTTAGGATGCAGGGTGGACCATTTCAGTCGGTATTGTGCACTCCCGCACAGGAGTGGGGTAATGCGAAAAATATCGATTGTTTTGACCGCAGTGTTGTTACCACGGAATATGCAGATGAAACATATTTATCCAGGCAAAATCAGTGCGCCGCTTTTAACATGCCCTCACGCAGTAAAAACTCAATAACGACATCCAGGCCTTCAGCATTTTTTAACTGGGTAAACACAAAGGGCCGGTCGCCACGCATGCGTTGGCTGTCTGTATTCATGATTTCCAATGATGCACCGACCATGTCTGCAAGATCAATTTTGTTGATCACCAGCAGGTCGGATTTGGTAATGCCGGGACCGCCTTTGCGTGGGATTTTTTCACCGGCGGCAACGTCGATGACATAAATGGTCAGGTCCGCCAGTTCCGGGCTGAAGGTGGCGCTGAGATTGTCTCCTCCGCTTTCGATAAAAATCACATCGAGATCCATAAATTGTTGTGACAGGTCTTCGACTGCGGCCAGATTCATGGAGGCATCCTCACGAATGGCAGTGTGTGGGCAGCCGCCGGTTTCCACACCGACGATGCGTGCTGCTTCCAATGCTTGTGCCTCGGTGAGTATGCGCTGATCTTCACGAGTGTAAATATCATTGGTGACCACAGCAATGCTGTAGTCGTCACGCATGGCCTTGCAGAGTTTTTCTAATAAGGCGGTTTTGCCTGAGCCTACGGGGCCACCGACACCAACGCGTAAGGGGGCTTTTGAATTCATATTTTTTCCTTTTAAGGCAGTTATGATCGGAATAAACGGCTGTATTGAGTTTCATGCAGGCTGCTGGCAATGGCTAGGGCAGGTGTGCTGGCACCAATGGCATTATCTTCCAGTGTGATGGCATGTTCGATGGCGGTGTTGATTTTTGTACTGAACCGGTACAGGAGGGACTGACCTTCAGTTTGTCCTAATGGTACCAGTTTGATGGCAGCCGCCACCGCGTTTTCCAACCAGCTCCAGGTGTAACCCATGAGTAAATCCTTCACGGGAATCTGCCAGTGATGGGCTGCCAGCGCATAACCGGCTAATTGGCAACGCCTGAGTGCGGGTTGCCAGTTTTCCAGTTCTGGCCAATGTTCACTATCCGGCAATTGTTTTAATACCATTAACAGGGCTCGTGCCCGTTGCTGTTCTTCATTACGGAGTTCAGAAGTTTCGCGACTGGCGTACAACCATTGTGCCCAGTGTTGGAATTCTGAATGACGATTATTGTGTACAGCAGTCAACAGGCGAAGCAGAATCGGTAGTTCGAGAGTTTGCAGGCTATGCTGCAGCACGGATTGTAACCAGTCACGGGTATCGCTCTTGTTTTGTATCCAGCGGCACTCAATAGCCCACTCCAGTCCTTGCGAATAAGTAAAGGCACCGGTGGGTAGGTTAGGGCTGATCAATTGTAGCAGGCGTATGCCTGGCAAGCCCATGTTGAGGGAATTATTAGAGGTAAGCATGAGTGTGTTTGGACGGCTCATAAAGTATTGATTTAAATATTAAAGTCATATAGATTTTTACTATTGCATGCCCTTTTCATTCCATGACGGCGTTGAAATTCCTCGCAATAGTCCGGTTATTACTCGACAACGGCTCCTGTGTCGCCTAAGCACCTACTGTTGGTGTTCTACCTACGGCCATTTCTGGCTTAGTCGTTATTTCGCCTAGTCATGAAATGAATATGATGCACACTAAAAGCCGAAATCTCAATTGCCATGGGTATATTTTCCGGGTAAAGATATTAACTAATTATGATGGAGAGGCCACTATGATACTGTTTTGGGAGTCACGTTAAGTGAGACATATTAAGTTCCTGGCGATTTTGGTTGGTGCCATACTGGTTATGGGCTGTTATGCAACAATGCCCAATACAAAGACCTTGCCGATTGAAACGGAGCAACAAAACCTCAAAAAATTTGCATATGCGAATTGTCTGTTGTGGTACTTTCAAAAAAAGGGTTATGACGAAACTGATATAAGGGCTGTGGGTGGCGGATATGTAGAAAAGAGCAGTTTATCCGCCGAAAAATTTCAGCAAATAGCCTTGCTGGTGAAAGACTTCACGCCAAGTTTTGATAGCAAAAATAATATTGATCCTGACTTGTACAAATGTTTTTCTCTTGAAGAAAGCCAGGAGATAAATGATCTCATTAATCGTTTGTAGCGATCAATCTGTCTTTCAATTTTATTCGCGAAGATACTGTGATAAAAAACAGGCTGAACAGGCTCATAAGTATGACTGAGGTTAGTAATAATCCGAAAATGAAACTGAGGTTCATACTACTTATTTCTGCCCCATGGGACCAGCCGTGAGCTACCATGAACATGGCGGCTGTTGTGGTGGCTATTTTTAGTTGGATTTTTTCCTTAGCCCAGAGCAAGATAAAAAACACTGGCAGAGAAAATAAAATAGCAGCTTCAATCCACATTTGAGTGCTCAGGATAATGCCACCCACTGTACCCAGGCCCAGCGCGAGCAGGAAGCCTCCCAGCGCTAGTTGTCTATTGATGCTCAGTTGACCGAGTAACAGGCCAATCAGAGCCAGGGAAATAAGGTGGTCAACACCGGAAAGTGGGTGGTTTAGTCCGGCAAGTAGATTAGCGGGTAAGCTGTTGTCATGTGCCTGTGCCAACGGTGATAGCAGAGTGACACCAACGGTAAGTAGTAATTTTTTCCATATTGTTGATTGCAAAAAAACCATTGAATACTCCTTATTTGTGATTGTGTGAATGTGAGTGGTGGTGGCCTTCGCTGGCCTGTTGATAGGCACCGGCCTCTGGCTCAAAGGGAGCTTGTTCAACAATTAGCGTTAACCCCATTTGGCGTAACATATCGTCCAGCACATGGTCGTGCTGGTAACGCAGCCAGCCTTTTTCAACTTGTAGAGGAATGTGGCGATTGCCCAGGTGGTATGCAGCACGGGCCAGTAAGGTAGGGTCAGTGCAATGGATAGTGGAAACAGTTTCGCTTGCCGCGACGATTTCAATGAGCAAACCATCGTTACTGCCGAGCCGATCACCGTCTCGCAGGAGGGTGCCTCGCGGCAAAAACAAACCAACATCCCGGCCATCATCCAGTTTGGCGCGAAGGCGACTGCGCACACGTTGTTCGATGGGCAGGGTTAGTTGGCCAT
>Ga0316204_10001711_pt1 | contig 56313 bp, 47 predicted proteins | sample 6monrhotite_MG_2_FD_205661 | JGI IMG/M metagenome (GOLD analysis project Ga0316204, IMG submission 205661) | Microbial mat bacterial communities from mineral coupon in-situ incubated in ocean water Damariscotta River, Maine, United States -... | ecosystem: Environmental > Aquatic > Marine >... | reverse complement strand
AACGACATCCAAGCGAGTCTCACTGCCGAGCAAATGCTCACCACCTATAAAGAAGAGCAAGACGTCGCCTAAAAGCGCCTACTTTTGGCGAGCGAGGATTTCGTTTTATCAAAGATCCTTGCTTTCAGTTAAACAAAGTCTTCTTAAAAAAGCCCGAGCGGATAGAAGCTTTAATGATGATCATGACACTGTGCTTAATGATCTACAATCTTGGTCAACATCAAATAAGAGAGCAGCTCAAAATAGAAAAACAAACACTACCTAATCAAAAAGGCAAGGAAATAGTTAATCCCACATTACGCTGGATCTTTCAGATGATGCATTCTATTACCATGGCACATTACCCAGGACAAGAGGCGCAAGCGATGGGATTAAATGAAAATAAACGAAAAATTATTGGTTTGTTTGGTGATGAAGCCTTAAAGATCTATGGTTTAAAAAGCTAATTGAGTTTAACTGACTTTAGAATGCCTGCGATGGTAGCGTGGTGTGTGCCTGAGAGAAAAATCTAAGCTAATATACTGAGAAAAAATGTACTCAGGCTGCATATTTAAGTGGGATTGTTTGTGAAAGTATAATTTGGTGCGGAATGTGAGATACTTAATTTGCTGCAAATCATACTGGTGCTCTTTAGCAACTGGACAAGACATTCGAGCGATACATCGTTCTTGGCAACTTGAGTTTTCTTTCCTACGATATGACAAACATAGGTCAAGGTTCAGGCTTTCACGATCTAACGCATCCGCAGGACATGCTTGAATACAAGGCTTTTTCTCGCAGTTTTGACATGGCGACATAGCGTTAAGAGGTTTAGTTGGTTGGAAATCGCTTTTCGACAAGACCACCGCTCGATAGGCAAACCAACTACCCCACTGTTGATTAATTCCGACACCAAAAGGCGACGGATGATGCCATCCAACCAACTGCCCAATTTCCTGTAAATTTAAAAATGATTGCTGCGTATTCTGAGCAGGTTTTGATAACGGAAAAATAATTTCAAAATCATCAGCATTTAATCGGTCATTAAAATATTTTTCTACATGATATTTTGAAAAACAGTCGATAGGATCTTCAGAAGTTTTTGAGGAAAGATTTAATTCCTGCCATCTTTTTAGTTTTTGCCAAAGCTTTTGTCCAGCGTGGCCGATTAAAATCAGCTGTGAATACTGATTGAATTTTTCACTAGTGAGAGCGAGTTGATTATTTAATTCCGGCGGCAAATCTTTAAGATTAATGACCGCTTGAAGATTAAGTCCAAGGTGCGATAGCTCTTTTCCTTCGAACTTCACCGAGAGGTCACTTTGACTGAATTGTATGTTGACTATTTATCCCCACAGCATTTTTTAAATTTCTTACCACTTTCGCATGGACAAGGATCATTTCGTCCTGTAGTAATTGTCTTTACTGTTTTAACATTTTTACTTTGCAAAAAATCTAAATCTTTAATGTTTTCATCTTGCTCGGCATCCACAACAATGTCTGCGATCCACTTATTCTCTTCCAAAATAGTCATAACTTCTTGTTTACGCTCATCAGTCTTGACAACTAGTTTCGCAGGTAATTTTTTTGTCCCTATCCGCAACGTTTTCTTCGCGTCAAGCGAGCCACTGCCGCGCTCGTTATTGTTATTTGCTTTACCGTCATAGAAGAATTTAGACATGAAAATCACCTTAAAAATAGAAAATAACGAGAAAATATGCCCAAAGGGTATGACAACCTCGTAAAAGATGCGGCAATGATACGGATTTAGCGACAAACAAGCAATTTTTAGCAGCCTGATGTGGTGATTCTTTTTTCAATAACAAGGCTAAGATTGAAGTCAGTAGATGGTTGTGACTAATCTCCCTAGCTGTCTCTTGGTAAGAACTTGTCGAACACAACCATGGTGTTAATTGTTTATGCAATTAGTCCCCTCTTTTGCAAAGAGGGGCTAGGGGAGATTTGAAGGACTCAGAAATAATAGATAAGCTTATTACAAATATTATAGACTGAAAAATCCCCCTCAATCCCCCTTTACAAAGGGGGAGGTAGATTCTTAAAAATTACGATATTGAACCGTTAGATAAACTTGTTGACCGGGAGCATTGTAACCAAAAACGGTTGACTCATTCGCATCGGTAAAATCACTCACCTTAAGCTTAAAGTTGAGATCTTCTGTCGCTTGATAAGTGGCACCGATGTTCACCGAAATATGACTTTTTAAATAAACTGGAGTGGCAGGAAAGGTCGAAAAATTATTATCTCGTCTGCGTCCAATATAATTTCCTTGCACAAAAAATGAGAACTCACCAAGCTCTGCAATTAACTCATAACCATAATGTTCTTTCGCTCTACGCAACAATTGCTCGTTCTTTGCTTCGCCTGTAAAGCTATCAATACTTTTGTCGATCGCATCAACAAAGCTCGCACTAAATTTATGAGTTAGTTTTCCATTTCGATACTGATAAGTCGCTTCATGACCTTTTAAGTTAGCTCTATCAATATTAAATGGCAAGAACTGAAAAGTATCAGGGTTAAAACTAAATGCTATCAGTTGATCGACATTATTCTCATAGCCAACCAACATAAAAGAATGCTTTTTCCAATAGCCTTTCAGCAAAAATTCGGTATTGTAAGAAACTTCACTTACCAGATCTCGATTACTAAAATTGGGAAAATACAAATCATTCAAGGTAGGCGCTTTAAACCCCTTTGACCGACTAGCTGACAAAGTTAAGTTATCTAGAATTTTATAACCAAGACTCAAATTAAAGGTGTTTTCTGATCCAGCAGTATCAACATCATCATATCTCGCAGATAACTCGCCGATAAACTGACCAACATTTACAATGCTCGATAAAAAAGCCGCTTTCGAGATTCGCTCTTCTTCAGAAAAATCTGCGGTTGGAGCATTAAATTGAACAACCCGACTTTCTCCAATATCGTCCTGGTAATACTCAGCACCAGCTGAAAAATTCACATTTTCATTCCACTCATACTGAGTCAAAGCATTAATTTGATTTCGCTGTGTTTTAAAAAATGAACTTTCATTCGATGGCTCACGAGAGTTATTTGAATCCGCTTCATCAATACTTTGTTTGACACTAAATTCGCTTCGCCATTGATCATCCGTATAAATATATCGGATATTCCAAAAATAGTTACTGTATTCGTTTTCATTATCGCCAAATGAATTATCAAAGCTATTCTCGCCATCATCATACTGAAATACCCAGTCTAAGTTAGTTTGGTTTGAAAGTTCATAATCTCCCCTGATCGCCGCAGAAATTCTTTGATAACCATCATTATCTGGCTCGGAGTCTGGAGCAAAATCATTGGCATCATTAAACACATCAAATCCATCTGACTCTTCAAAACTAAGCGTAACAGTGTTAGATATTTTTTCACTTCCAAATCCAAAGCTTAAATCGGTCGATACAAATTCATCTGAACCAGCAGTTACACTAACTGAGTATTCACCTGTATTTAACTTTCGGGTAAATATTTGAATCACACCGGCAATAGCATCGCTTCCCCAAAGGGATGCTCGTGGTCCTCGTACAATTTCAATACGTTCAATTTGAGCCACAGGAATGTCAGAAAAAGATTTATTGCCTAAAGTCGCAGATCCAACCCGAACGCCGTCGATTAAAATTAAAGTATGATCTGAACTGCTGCCGCGAGTAAATAATGACGAAGTTTGTCCTGCGCCTCCACTAAAGGCGAAATCAAATCCTGGAATATTAACTAAAAGGTCGGTTATTGATTCAGGCTGAATACGCTCTATATCTTCCCGGGTAATAACATTTACCGCCGCTAAAACATCGTTTATATTCTGCTCGCTCCGATTAGCAGTTACGACTATTGTATTGTTGTCCGATGATTCTTGTTCTGCTGCTAAAAAGCTCGAAAATGAAAGAGCCGTAACCGCCAATAATGTTTTTTGAAATGAACTACTTCTAAATAGATTGTTTTTATACATATATGCGCTGTGCATAGTAATACCTCAGATCCAAATTCTATGGATCAATTTTTGACGCCCGCCGCGTCGGTTTATAATTTTGATAGGTCTTGAGTAGATAGAAATTGATCAAAACTTATCACCTGATTGTCAATCAAGTCGGTCTCCGGACTTATCTAATAGATTAAAATTAATCTGCTTAGCTTCACCGTTGCGGGGGCAGTGTTGGCATTTCACCAACTTCCCAAAATATTCGATTCTTACTCGAAAACTTGACTGTCGTACTGTTTTTACATTAAATTCCTTTTCAATACTGCTCCTTAATTCTTTGAAACTTATTTAGCCTGAACTAAATCTATTCAATCCGTTTTGAAATTTTCTGCTCTACCTTGCTTTATCAATCGCATCACAAAGCTTTTGCAAACCATCTAAAACTCTCGGCGTAAAACGATGCAGAAGATCACCATCGATAATATTTACATGGTTATTTTTAACCGCTGATATTTCAGACCACTTTTCCCAAATCTTGCTTTTTGTCTCATCATCACCTGAGTGGCTCGGTATGATAATCACTTGAGGATTTTTTACAAGCACTGATTCAATCGGAACCACTGGATAGGGCGATAAAGCATCCTTAAATATGTTCTCAGCATTGCAATCGTTAAGCAAAGATTCCGACCAACTCGCTGGACCTATGGTAGTTAACGGATCATGCCAAAGCTGATAGAAGGTTTTTACTTTTGAACCACGCTTATATTTATTGGTTATTTGTTTATGTTTTTTTTCCATTTGCTCTATAACCTGATCTGCTCGTTCACTCAACCCAGTTAAGTTTCCAAGCTCTTTAAGTTCCTGGCTAATATCAGATATTTTTAATGGCTTGGTAAAAAACAAATTAAGTCCCAACGATTTTAGTTTTAAAACATCAGCCGATTTATTTCCACCTTCCCAAACAATGACCAAATCAGGTTTTTCTTCAACTACCCTTTCAATTTGAATACCATTTGCGTTTCCGATTCTGGGAATACCCAATGCTTCCTTAGGATAGTCTGAATATTCGGTGGTCGCGATAATCCTATCGCCCGCTCCAATCGCATATAGCAACTCAACCGAGTGCGGTGCCAAAGCAATAATCCGCTGTGCATTTGTTATTTTGCTTAACGAATTTTCAGCAGATAATTTATTCGAAACAATAAATATTAAAATTGCCAGAGTAAAAAATATTCGCTTCATAGATTTCGACCTCGTGATTTCAGAATCACAAAGAAAAACAAACTTCCAATCGCTGCCGTAACAATGCCAACAGGAAGTACTTGATTGGGAATTAATGAATGTGCGATTACATCAACCCATAACATAAAACTTCCACCAATCACTACGCACATGAAAAGAACCTTGGATAGTTTTGAGCCAACGAGGAATCGGCTAATATGCGGGATCATCAAACCGACAAAGCCTATTCCCCCAACCTGCGCAACTAAAACAGCAGTGATAATCGAGCAAATAATTAGCATGATTAATCTTAGCTGGCTGACCGGAATTCCCAAAGTAAACGCTCCTTCATCACCTGCTTGAATTGCACCAATCCAGGAACGATAGATTAAAAACAACATTAACCCTATTGATATGCATAAAGCTGGCAACCACAAATCACCCCATTGACTATTAGTAAAACTGCCCATCATCCAAAAAAGTAACGTGCTAGCGATCTCAGGATCAGAATAGTAAATAATCAAACTGGTAAAAGCGCCCAGCATAAAAGAAACTGCTACCCCTGATAATAATAACCTTTCAACTTGTAAAGCTGCCCTACCTGCTAAGGTCAGCATTAAAATCACCGAAAAAATCCCGCCCGCTAACGCACCGAATGTCACCGATATGATCCCAGTTGAAAATACCGAAATAGCAAGCACAGCTCCCAAGGCCGCTCCGGAGGAAATTCCGAACAAATAGGGGTCAGCGAGCGGGTTTCTGGTGACCGATTGTAAAATCGCTCCAGCAATTGAAAGTCCGACACCAGTTAAAAACGCCATCAAAATTCTTGGCAAACGGATCTCCCAAATGATTTTTCGATAAATGGGATCAACAGTGCAGCTATTTTGAGCTACTATATTTTGAACACCCGTATTTTGATCCATGCTACAAATAAATAGGGTATTATATACTTGTCCAAAACTCAGTTCGACACTGCCCATGACCATCGCAAATAAAAAACTAATACCTAATATTGTTACTGAAACAATCGCTATAAAGAAAAATTTAGATTTCATTTTCTTTGCCGCCAGTCAAGTCATAGGTAATTCTCTGACCGGAGTGATAAGGATGCTGGTCGATTTCAGCTTCAATCTGAAAAATGTTTTTTAAATTTTTCCTGGTTAACACCTCTTCGCAATTTCCATCTGCAACAATACTTCCTTTGTTCATCAAAATTAATCGGTCACAAAATGCCGCCGCGATATTCAGATCATGAATACTCAATACAACTGTCACATTCATTTGCTTCACTAGCTGTAAAATTTCAATCTGGTGTTGAATATCTAGGTGATTAGTTGGCTCATCCAAGATCAAAACTTGCGGTTTTTGAACGATTGCTCTCGCCACCATAACTCGCTGCTTTTCGCCGCCAGATAAAGTATTAAATGCTGAGTTTTGTTTATCTTTTAGCTCCACCATATTGATCGCATTTTCAACACTAACCTTATCTTCCTCAGTACTAAACGCAAGTAAAGGTTGATGAGGTATAAGTCCCATTGCCACAACATCGGAAACATTCATATCAAAGTGAGTCGGAGGCTCTTGCACCAGCACCGCAATTTTCTGTGCCATCTCACGCCTGGAGTAAGAATCAGAGTTTTTGCCGTTAAAATTTAACGTTCCACTGGTTATTTTATTCAGCCCATACAAACAACGTAAAAGTGAAGATTTGCCTGCACCATTTGGACCAATTAAACCTACAAATTCTTGAGATTTAATTTCAAATGTTAGGGAATCTAAAATTAATTTTTCATCGACACACCAACAGATCTTATCCGCTGCAAAAGCGGCAGTTGAACACCGATTATTAACTGAAGGTCTTGAGATTGACAAACGCTTTACCCAACAAAATATTTTTTGAGAGGCAAAAACGGAAGAGGTAGGAAAATCAAAAAAATCCAACACCGCTCCACTGAGTCACCCGCTCAGAAAAGTTGAAAAAATGACCAACCAGGTGTCCTGGCTTGCAGACTTTTCACTCAAAAACTCGGTGAAAAACAATCTACTTACAGTTGCGGGCACAGCCGTGGACTTTAACCACGTTCCCCTTTGTCAATCATTCGAACATTGTAGCATATTGATTAGATAAAAAGACTAAAAGTATCCAAGATAAAATATTTCACCACAGAGGCACAGATAATGCGGAGAATACAGAGCTATTAGTTAAAAGTGTCTTTCTTTTAAGATCCCGAATCCAATACTTACAAATCTAATACCTCTAAATCAGTGATGCGATGTTTTAGGTCTCTTTTCCTGTGACCTCTGTGTCTCTGTGGTAGAAAACTCTTTTACTGTTTTGACCTACTAGTCAAAGATGGGTATTTTTTGACCAAAAACCGTGTAATTTAGTCAAGTTTCTGAGAGAATACGCGACCTCTCGCAGTTATCGATATTAATGATGTCCAAAGCCTCACAAAACCTGTTCGCTTACCCAAAATATTGGGCGGAATGCTATGGGCGAGCTAAATTCCTGCCGATGTCACGTGCTGAGATGGATATCCTAGGCTGGGATAGCTGCGATATTATTATTGTATCTGGTGATGCTTATGTTGATCATCCTAGCTTTGGTATGGCGGTGATTGGGCGCTTTTTAGAATCTCAGGGATTTCGGGTTGGGATTATCGCGCAGCCAGACTGGAATGATCCTGAAGCATTTAAAGTGCTCGGCGAGCCGAATTTATTCTTCGGTATTACTGCGGGAAATATGGATTCGATGATCAATCGTTATACCGCCGATCGAAAAGTCCGTAATGATGATGCTTACACGCCTCAAGGTGTTGCTGGAAAACGCCCGGATCGTGCGGTCATCGTTTATACCCAAAAATGCCGCGAAGTTTACCCTGATACGCCAACAGTGATTGGCGGTATAGAAGCGAGTTTACGTCGAATTGCTCAATATGATTATTGGAGCGATGAAGTAAGACGTTCAGTGTTAGTGGACTCTGCTGCAGATATTCTACTATACGGAAACGCTGAAAGAGCAATGGCTGAAATTGCCCATCAAATATCTTTAGGTCGCTCAATTGATGATTTAACAGATATTCCTGGAACAACCATTTTACGAGATGAAGTCCCGCAAGGATGGACGGAAGTTGACTCCACCAGAATTGACTGGCCTTCCGATAAAGATTTAATGAAGGATCTTTCACAGGCAAATCCATACGAATATAAACAAACAAATTCTGAGTCTTGTAAGACGAAGCAGTCAACATCTAGTGAGAACATTCCAATAAAGGTAATCCCGATGCCATTAATGGGAAAAGCGGGACTCGATAATAAAACCACTGTAATACGACTACCTTCCTTTGAAAAAATTAAAGGAGATTCAGCACTTTATGCTCATGCCTCTCGAATTTTGCACCTGGAATCAAATCCACATAACGCGCGTACTCTGGTTCAAAAACACGGTACTAAAGAAGTTTGGGTCAATACCCCGCCAATACCACTCGAAACGGAAGAAATCGATGGCGTTTTTGATTTAGAGTACGAACGAGTTCCCCATCCAATTTATGGTGCGACTCCAGCTGATGCAAATATTCCCGCTTACGAAATGATCCGATTTTCGGTTAATATTATGCGTGGTTGTTTTGGCGGCTGTACTTTTTGCTCGATAACAGAACACGAAGGACGAGTAATTCAAAGTCGTTCACAAGACTCAGTAATCAAAGAGATCGAAGATATGCGTGACAAAGTACCTGGGTTTACTGGTACAGTTTCCGATCTCGGTGGCCCCACGTCCAATATGTACCATCTCAACTGCAAAGACGATGAAATTCAGAAAAACTGCCGTAAACTTTCATGTGTCTATCCAGTGATCTGTAAAAATTTAATTACTGATCATAGCCAAACCACCCAACTTTATCGTAAAGCACGCGCAGTAAAAGGCGTAAAGCGAGTCGCCATTGCATCAGGTTTAAGATATGACTTGGCGGTGGTTGATCCAGAATATGTAAGAGAGCTTGTCACTCATCATGTTGGCGGATACCTAAAAATCGCGCCAGAACATAGTGAAAAAAATACCCTCGACAAAATGATGAAGCCTGAAATGGATAGCTACGATGACTTTAAGAATATGTTTGAGAAATTTTCCAAAGAAGCAGGCAAAAAACAATATTTAATTCCTTATTTTATCGCCGCCCATCCCGGTAGTGATGATACCGACATGCTGAATTTAGCCTTATGGCTAAAACGAAATAAATTTAGACTCGATCAAGTGCAGAATTTTTATCCGTCTCCAATGTCACTTGCCACGGCAATGTATCATTCAGAAAAAAATCCTCTAAGTAAGGTGACTTACAAAAGCGAACCCGTTTATACGGAGAAAAATTTAGAGCGCAGACGTTTGCATAAAGGTTTTTTACGCTTTCATGATGATAAAAATTGGCCCATGTTACGTCAAGCTTTAATCGAAATGGGACGTGCGGACTTAATTGGCGATGGGGTTGATCAACTGATCCCAGCGGAATCGAAAACTCGCTCAAAACGCCAACCAACCACAAAATCATCTAAGAATCGAAGAGCTAATCGTCGATAGCTGGCTCTAACTTCTCAACTCAATGAAAACTCGGTTTTGAGAACCCCGTAATGAGAATTATTTGTTATTCAATATTGGTATTGCTATCATTTGGGTGATCGAATAATTGCCTGATAAAATTTACGGATAAAAATACCTTCAATAACAAACTAAAAAATCGTTTGTTAAGAGTCAAACTCTCATGAGTGAATCAGTTAACAAATGCCAGGAGCATATAACATTCTAGATTTTCAACGCCTCTCAAACCAATTTCTAGCAACTCGCAAAATCAGTATTCAGATCGTCGAACCGCTCTCTGAGCAAGATATGCAGATCCAATCGATGCCAGAAGCATCACCTACTAAGTGGCATTTAGCTCACACTTGCTGGGCGTTTGAAACGTTTATTTTAAAGAATTATTTACCTGGCTACAAAGTTTACAACCCGCTCTTTGAATACCTATTCAACTCCTATTACAACTCGATGGGCGAGCAATTTCCACGTGCTCAGCGAGGATTATTAAGCCGCCCGGATAGCAGTGTTATTAACCAATATAGAAAGTATGTCGATGGTGCAATGTCAGACTTATTGGAAGATGAAAAAAACCATGATAATGCTGAGCTGTATCACCTTATACAACTAATGATCAACCATGAACAACAACATCAAGAACTGATGTTAACCGATCTTAAACATGCGCTATTTATTAATCCCGACTACCCTGTTTATTCCCCAAGTTCTACTCCGCGTTATAACAAAACTGAGTTGCAATGGTTAAATTTTGACTCAGGACTTTATCAAATTGGCGCGCAAGCTGAAGGTTTTTATTTCGATAATGAAGGACCTCAACATCAAGTTTATTTACCCGCATTTCAATTAAGTTCAAGACTAGTTAGTTGTGGTGAGTATTTACAATTTATAGAAAGTGGCGGTTATCAAGAACCTTCTTTTTGGCTATCGGAAGCTTGGTCAAAGATTCAAGAACAGAATATCTCATCGCCCTATTATTGGGTTAAAAAAGGCAAAAACTGGCATCATTATACTTTGTCTGGATTACTGCCTCTCGATTTAGACGCACCTGTTATGCACATCAATTATTTTGAAGCCAACGCTTATGCGAGTTACTTAAACAAACGACTACCTACCGAACAAGAGTGGGAAGTCGCAGCCCAAAATATGACTATAAGTGGAACTTTCTTTGATCTCAATAATTTACATCCAAACACGACTAACGGAGAACATTTACAACAGATGTTTGGTGAGCTTTGGCAATGGACATCAAGTAGTTATAGCGCCTATCCTGGCTTTAAAACACCTCACGGAGCGGTTGGAGAATACAATGGTAAATTTATGGTCAATCAATATGTTCTTAAGGGAGGTTCGATTGCAACTCCCAAAGATCACATAAGAGCGTCGTATCGTAACTTTTTTTATCCCGATGCGTCTTGGCAATATACCGGAATACGTCTTGCAGAGAATTTATAATGGATGACAAGTTAGTTTCAAATGAGTGGCACACTGATCAATACACCAGTGATCAAGAAACCTCCTTCATTGACAATAAAAACACGAACAATAAACTTAGTACTCAGAATGAATTGTTTCTATCAGAAGTTTTGCAAGGACTGGAGCAAACTCAAAAAACTCTTCCTTGCAAATATTTTTATGATGAAAAAGGTTCAATTTTATTTGAAGAAATTTGCGAACTTGATGAATACTATATCACCCGTGTCGAACTTGCTTTATTAGAAAAAATAAAAACAGAACTGGCGGAAATGATCGGTAAACAAGCAATCATTATGGAGCCTGGTGCAGGTGCAGGAGTTAAAATCCGAACCTTATTAAAAGCTCTCAATAATCCAGAGTCTTATGTTCCAATGGACATTTCTAAGGATTTTTTATTTCAAAGTTGCGAGACTATCCAAAAAGAATTTCCAAATATTGATATCATGCCAATACAATGTGATTTTACTCAACCCGTAAAATGGCTAGGTCAACAAAAGCATGATAATAAGATTGTATTTTTCCCAGGTTCTACCATTGGAAATTTCGAGAAAGCATCTGCAATCCAGTTTTTAACTAATATGCATGACTTAATTGGTTCGGAAGGCGCTTTAATTATCGGTGTCGATCTCTTAAAAGAAGATAAAGTACTTGAGGCAGCATACAACGATAGCCTAGGGGTAACCGAAGCATTTAATAAAAATTTGTTAGCTCGGATCAATTCAGATTTAAATGCTGACTTTAAATTAGATCAATTTAAACATAAGGCGATCCTCAATCGTCAATTAGCTCGTATCGAGATGCATTTGGTGAGTCAAAACGAACAAACAGTCAATATTAACGGCGAGAGTTTTGATTTCTCTGCCTTTGAAACCATTCATACTGAAAACTCACATAAATATTCAGTAGATAGTTTTTTAGCATTGGCGGCTGAAGCCAATTTGAAAAGCAAAAATACTTGGACGGACGAACAACAACTATTTAGTATTCATTATTTGGTTCGAGGTTAAAAATTTATTCTGTTGTGCTTTTCGCCCGAGTGGCTTCTAGCGGACTTATACAATCATGGTTCATCGGTTCAAGCGAAAAACCTGTCTGAGCGCAGCGAGTTTTTTTCGCCCGATGAATCGCTATCAAAAAATAAGGTTTTTCGTTTAAAAAGGCGTATTAACGAATACTATGGAAACTAGCTAGATTCAACGGAAAAGACTTTTTGGTTCCTTTTGTGGCTTTAGACAAAAGGAACTCGCACGCAAGCGAAGCGGTGCGAAATGTCTTTAATGTATAATAGGTACAATATAGTTAAACGCTACTTTTCCAAGTAAAGTCATCAAAAAAACCTAAATCTTTTACATAACGTTTCGGTAGCTTACCGTATTCTCGCTCATAAATTCTAGCCATTGCTAACATCGTATATCCCCCTTTCGTTCTTCCTTTAGAGTCTAATAACATCCAATCTTCAACATTCTTAATTGAAATATTAAGACGCTCATAAACTTCTTCAGGAGGACTTCCCACAGGATCTGAAGCTAAAGAAACTATAACATCATCGCCTTTTATTGAATGCGCAAGCCCCCAAACATGCTCAATATCACCTTCAAATTCATATGGAAACTTAACAAACGCTTCTAACCGTCCTTCTGAAAGCCCTTCAATAAACCTATGAAACTGTTCTTTAGCTATCTTTATTTGCTCTTGCATTAACGGGTCACCAGTATCGACCGGCAGAACCTCTATCCCAGGTTTTTCTTTCCATAATTTCAGTAATATATACGGTGTTACCAACCAAGCAAAAAAGAAAGATAAATATCCAGCGATATCATCATCTAACTCTAAAAAACGGTGAAACAGTGCCAAAAAAGGTACTACAGAACAAAATGAAATTAAAATTACGATGAAAAGCCTTATCATTATTTATCCCTAAATTGACTAATAGCTATAGTTAGCAAAACGCTTTAATTATTCCTTAATCAATCTTAAACCTCAAACGGATCACGCCTAACAATCGTCTCAACACGATCCGGTCCAGTAGAAACAATATCGACTGGCACACCAACTAATTCTTCAATCTTTGCGATATAGTTTTTCGCCGCTTGCGGTAATTCATCCCACGACTGAACGCCAAAAGTATTTTCGCTCCAGCCAGGCATTTCCATATATTGAGGTTCTACGCGCTCGTAGCCTTCTGCCCCAACGGGAGTGGTGTTTAACTCGCCTTTTTCTGGGCACTTGTAAGAAGTACAAATTTTAAGAGTTTCTAATCCATCGAGGACATCTAATTTTGTCAGACAAATGCCTGTCACACTATTCACTTGAATGGCTCTGTTTAAAGCTACCGCATCAAGCCAACCACAGCGGCGTGGGCGTCCAGTGGTCGCGCCAAACTCGTGCCCTTTCTCGCCAAGATGTTGTCCGATATCATCGAATAACTCTGTGGGAAATGGTCCGCCACCGACTCGGGTGGTATACGCTTTAGTGATCCCTAAAACATAATCTAAATAGAGCGGTCCAAAACCTGAACCTGTTGCGGTTCCGCCTGCGGTAGTATTTGAGGAGGTGACAAATGGAAATGTTCCGTGGTCGATATCTAACAATGTTCCTTGCGCGCCTTCAAACAATAATGACTCACCTTTTTCTCTCGCTTTATGTAACTCGTAAGGAACATCTTCAATTAAATTTCTTAACATCTCTGCATGAACAAGACATTCTTGATAAGTTGTTTCAACTGAAATTTCTGACTGTTTAAAATAGTTGGTGAGAATAAAGTTATGGTATTCCAAAATTTCGGTAAGCTTTTCTTTTAGTCGCTCCGGGTAAAATAAATCATCAACCCTCAGACCTCGGCGAGCAACTTTATCTTCATACGCTGGACCAATGCCGCGTCCCGTTGTGCCTATTTTTTTACCATCGCTTTTCGCTGATTCGCGAGCTTGGTCGAGCGCAATGTGATACGGCAGGATGAGGGTACAAGCTGGGCTAACCCTAAGTCTTTCAGTCACTGGTACACCACTTTTTTCCAGCTTTTTCATCTCTTTAGCTAGTGCATCAGGTGATAGGACGACTCCATTTCCGATATAGCATTTAACCCCTTCGCGCAAAATTCCTGATGGGATCAAATGTAAAACCGTTTTCTCGCCATCAATGACTAAGGTATGTCCTGCATTATGACCGCCTTGAAAACGAACAACAGCACTGACTCTATCCGTTAAAAGGTCAACGATTTTACCTTTGCCTTCATCTCCCCATTGGGTGCCTAAAACAACGAGATTGGTAGATGTTTTGGAATTATTCGCCATATTTATTCTGTCTTGATTATCATTTCGCAGGAAACCGCGAATTGTACTCTGATCGAGGTACAATTTCTGCTTTTTTTGCTGTTTTTTTAAGTGGTTTTGATTATTTTTAGAGGGAACTGACGCTCTGCGATTTGCAGAGCGTCAAGATTGAGCGCTTGTATGCTTTTTCCGATATAGTTATTTAATTTTACCCTTTGAATCCTTTAAATATTTAAAGAAATCGCTATCTGGGCTGACGACCATAATATCGCCTTTGGTATTAAATGAGGCTTTATATGCATCCATACTTCTTAAGAAGGAGTAAAACTCTTTATCCTGATTGTAGGTATCAGCATAAATTTTAGCTGCTTCTGCATCAGCTTTACCCCGAGTTGTACGGGAATACTCATCAGCTTCTGCGAGAATTCTTAAGACATTGGCATCAGTTTTGGCTTTAACAATATTACCTTTTTGCTTACCATCACTGCGGATTAATACCGCTTGGGCACGACGCTCAGAGATGATTTGCTCATAGACATTTTTTAGTACCCGCGAAGTATAGTTTACCTTTTTAACTCGGATATCAACCACTTCAAGACCGTACTCTGGTACTTTAGAGTTAACAAAGGTTTTGATATCACCCATTAACTCTTCTCGCTCACCAGAAATAGCTTGCTCCAGCGTTCTCTTACCGAACTGATTCCTTAATCCGTTATCGACAAAGTCTTCGATAAACCCTTCGGCTTTTCGAAAATTACCTGAGGTACGGATATAAAACTTAGCAAAATCAATAACTTTCCATTGAACATAAGTATCAACGTCGAGGAATTCTTTATTTTGGGTGGTGAATACATCGGGGCTGCCATCCATCAATTGTACTCGCGTATCAAGTACAACAATGGTATCAACAAAAGGCATTTTAAAATGTAATCCTGGCTCATAAACAATCGGGACTTTTTGATCGTCACGTACTACTTTTCCAAATCGTAAAATAAGACCTTTCTCAGTTTCTTCAACAATGTAAATCGATTTAGCGCCTGAGATAAACGCGATAAGAACAAAAACAATCGTAAACAGACTTTTAGTGGACATTTTTATTCTCCTTTATTTTTTTTCATTATTTGATCAAGAGGCAGGTAAAGCATATTATTTCCACCTTCACTATCGATCATTATTTTACTGGAATTAGACATCACCTCTTCTACCGCTTCTAGATAAAGTCTTGTTCGTGTCACTTCTGGCGCAGCTTTATATTGAGGTAACAATTGTTTAAACCTAGCCACTTCACCATTAGATTTTGCGAGTATTGTCGCTTTGTAAGCATTGGCTTGTTGTTTTGCCTTTTCGGCATCAGCTTTCGCTAGAGGCAGCTTTTCGTTTTCATAGGCTTCAGCATCTTGCAACTCTCGCTTAGCATCTTGGGCGGCTCTGTTAACCTCTTCAAAAGCCTCGTTGACTTCTCGCGGTGGTCTCACGCGCTTGAGGGTCACGGTTTTTACATCTAAACCACTTTTGTATTGAGCCAAAACTTGCTTTATTTCAACCTTCAATTCATCTTGGATGCGCTCTTTATCGGTCGTTAAAATTGCATCTACAACAGAGCTGCCAACCACTTGTCTAAGCGCACTTTCTGAGGCTTGATCAAGGGTCGCTTCCACGTTACCTAACTTGAAAAGATAATCCTCTGGTGACTCAACTTGGTATTGAATACCAATATCGACTTCCACGATATTAATATCTTTGGTGAGCATCGTTCCCTGGATTGAAGTATTACGCATCAGATCAGTATTCACCTTGATGACTTTCTCCACACCTCGAGGAACCCAACCTAAACCAGCACCAACCGTACGATTATATTTTCCTAAATGCAATATAACGCCTTTTTCAGCTTCATCAATGGTGTAGATACCTGACGCAGCCCAAAGAAAAGCAAGTACGATTAACCCAACACTGATAAAACCTTTGGCACTTCCAGACGAATTACCGCCGCCACCTTTACCACCACCAAATAAACCACCAATCTTCTTAACTAATTCGTCGAGATCTGGTGGTCCGTCCTGCTTTTTTTTGCGGTTGCCCCAAGGGTCTTTATTGTCATTATTACCTGGTTCGTTCCAAGCCATAAGGTTCTCCAATCTATGGATTTATTTGAATCAGTTTCACACTGATTATTATATATTCATCTTAATCAAAATAGCCGTTAAAGGCTAGTCTTCAACAACTGAAAAGTCCGGTATCTCACCGGTACAACTTTGTTGTAAACGCTGGTTGGTTTGCCGATTTAGTCTTCTCCAATCAGCCGCATCTATCTTAATTTGCAGCTCCGTATCACCATTCTCCGCTGCTGATTCACTTGTTATCACATGCAGATTATAAAGCTCACTACGGATGTCTAAGTCTTGGGGTGAAATCAATAAATTCAAGTCTAACCATTCAATTTCAAGTTGTTGGCTAATGGTTTGTAAAACCAGCTCTAATCCTTCACCCGTTTTTGCCGAACACCATACTTTGTTGAGCACCTCATTATAGCGCTCTTTAGAATCTGAAATTGAAATGCCATTACTCGCCGCTTCAGATTCTATTTTTGGTTTGACTTGCTTAAGCCGATCAATTTTATTGTACACTTCAATCACGGGCACATCACCAGCACCGATTGAGTTTAGCACTTGGTAAACTTGTTCAATATTGTCCTCTTTTCTGATATCTGATGCATCGATGATATGTAACAAAATATCAGCTTGACGACTTTCCTGTAGGGTCGCCTTAAATGCAGCCACTAAATCGTGGGGTAAATGTCGTATAAATCCAACCGTGTCCGAAAGGATGACTCGTTGTCCTGGAACTAATTCAATTTGACGATGGGTGGGATCAAGGGTAGCGAAGAGTTGATCAGCTGCGTAAACATCGGCTTTGGTTAATCGATTAAAGATAGTCGACTTGCCTGCATTGGTATATCCCACTAAGGCAACTGTTTGAATATTACCACGTTTTCTGGCGCGTCTACTTTGCTCGCGTTGGCGCTCTACTTTGTCCAGACGTTTACGGATATTTTTTATCCGATCATTTAAAAGCCGTCTATCGGTTTCGAGCTGGGTTTCACCCGGTCCTCGCAACCCGATCCCACCTTTTTGTCTTTCTAAATGGGTCCAACCCCGAATCAGTCGAGTGGATAAGTGACGCAGTTGAGCTAATTCAACCTGGAGCTTGCCTTCGTGAGTTTGTGCTCTTTGAGCAAAGATATCGAGAATTAATCCGGTACGATCAATAACTCGGCAACAAACCAAGCGCTCGATATTTCTTTCTTGTGCGGGACTGAGTCGGTGATTAAATAGCACTACATCAGCTTGATGCTCTTCCACAACTTGCCTGATTTCTTCAGCCTTACCAGTACCAATAAAATAGCGAGCATGTGGGCGCTGACGACTACCACCAATCACTGCATTGATTGACAAACCTGCTGATACGACCAGGTCGACAAATTCATCTCTGTCTTCTTGGTGGTGTGAATCGGGTAACTCGATATGGACTAAGACAGCATTTTCGCCGCCAGAATGACGATCAAACAAGAGATTTATGACCTATAAACATAGCTGACAATTGATTAGACAAATTATATCGCTTATTCAAACTAAATAACGCCATTCGGCAAAAAGAATCCTCCAGACACAACAAATCGGGCTTAGGTGACAAACACCAAGCCTGAACAGATAAATTTAATCTTCTTTTGTCTAACAGCTGCAGCAAAAGTGATTAGTAATTACCAGCATTATCGCCTTTTGACCCTGTCTCACCGTCAGCATGTGGTAATTTCACATTTTTGGCTGGAACAACGGTCGAAATGGCATGTTTGTATACCATCTGACTGACTGTGTTTTTAAGTAGAACGACAAATTGGTCAAAAGACTCGATTTGTCCTTGTAATTTAATCCCGTTAACTAGAAAGATAGACACCGGAATATGTTCACGGCGCAGTGCATTCAAGTAAGGGTCTTGTAGTGATTGCCCTTTTGACATAATAGTCTCCTTTTTCTTTTTCTTTGTTAGAGTTTATTTCAAATCTAAACAATCACTGCAAACGACTGATTTAAAATGATTCGGACAAAACTCTATTGCTACATACCTGATTCATTAATAAGCAAACATAATCACTAATATTTCAGGGTTATGAAGGAAAGCCTGCAGACTGATTAGCAAACTCATTCCAGTACTTTAAAATTCAATATAATTAGTTTCAAAACCGCTAATTCTAATACGGTTAATTCCATAGGTTATTTTAGCAGGTAAAACGACTTTCTGCTAAGAATCGCCCAGCAAACCAAACATATCGCTTAGTTAACCTTTGCTAAACCAGCTCAAAACTAAACCTGGTTTCATCGATTTAACTTCGTTTAACCATAAGTTAGTGGGGATCAACCAATTAAAGTTCAATCCTTACTAACTAAATAATCTAATCTACCCACAAAACTAAGTAAAAGAATCATTGGTTATTTTAACGGATAAGTTACCTAAAAATGCCAAGATACATTACAAAGCTCTAATATTAAACAAAAAGGTTTACAACTGAATACTATTCCAGCAGCTCATTCTCCATTATTTGGACAATGAGTTAATCATCAGCTTAGCTTGAGCTCGCTCACCCTTATTAGTTGGATCGAACCACTGGATGTCAGACCAACTCCTCAACCAGGTATATTGCCTTTTGGCGAGTTGACGAGTCGCTATAATCGATCGTTCCCTGGCTTCGCTAAGTGGCATTTCTCCGTCCATATACTGCCAGATTTGGCGATAACCAACACTTCTCATCGATGGGCATTCAAGATTTAGATCGCCCCTATAATACAGACTTGCTACTTCGTCTAAAAAACCAGCTTCTAACATTTGTTCAAATCGTTGCTCAATACGCTGATGGAGAACGGCTCTGTCTTGCGGTGCTAGCGCAATCGACAAATGAGGATTAACGAGTGCGCGCTCTTTTTGCTCCGCGTGCCAGATTGATAACGCTTTTCCCGTCATTCGAAAAACTTCAACTGCACGGGTTATTCGTTGACTATCATTGACATGAAGTCGTTCAGCCGTTTCCGGATCAATTTTTTTCAGCTCATTATGTAGAAATTCCAAACCATTTTTATCAAGATCCTGTTTTACCTGTTGGCGAATTTTTTCATCGGTTTTCGGCATATCGGCGAGACCATCTTTTAACGCCTTGAAATACAACATTGTGCCGCCAACCAGTAACGGAACTTTGCCGCGACCATGGATATCATTGATCAAAGAAGTAGCGTCATCACAAAACTGTGACACCGAATAACTTTCTTTGGGATCGATAAAATCAATCAGATGATGTGGCGCTAAAACTAATTCTCTATCACTAGGCTTAGCGCTCCCAATATCCATTTGAGTATAAACCATTGCCGAATCAACGCTAATGATCTCGAAGCCCGAAAAGCCGGATTCGAATTTAGGTGTCGATTCTTGAGAGATTGCCTCTTGAATTATCTCGATAGCAAGCGCAGTTTTTCCACTCGCAGTGGGACCCATCAGGAAAATAATTGGTGCGTTGCTGTTTTCTATTTTCATCTGGATAGTTTAGCAAACCTTCACTGAATCAATTATCCAGCGCAAATAAATTAGCCGCAACTCCAGCTGTGATTTTTTTGACAGCGGAGTTAGATTCCAACGGTCTACTCTGTACCACTAGATAGTTAAACATTTCCTGTGAAAGCAATTCCAATGTCTGGTAAATCTTCTTCACTGCCACGTCAAAGTTACCTTCAGAAAAAACCTCGACCCAAGCGGGAAAGTTTTCGGTAATGATATGTTTGTCAATACTAGCCAACAAACTCGGAATCTGTTTTAGAAGAATGCTTTCCTCATCAACAGGCTCGAAAACAAACCCAAGCTTTTGTAAAGTATTTAGCGTTTCAAAGGCTTCTAGATTTGCTACATCTAATTCTATTTTTTGTGGAAATAATAACGGTTTACTTAACTTAAATTTTTCATCCGGTTCTTTTTCCAAATAAACTAACTCTGACAAATAATTAAATAGCAACGCTTGTTCGTCTACGGCAAAAGCCGATTGTGATTCTAGAACAATCCAAACACCATTTTCTAAACGTAGCTTATTTGAAGTAAGTTCCATTTGTGGAGCAGTTGATGCTTTCGATGGTGCTACGGCGTACAAAGAACTTCGCTCATTCAATGATTTTGAATCAAAAGCTGTTGGATTCAAAGTTGTTTGATTCAAATCTCGATGATTTTCACTTCCATCACTAAAAGAATCCGAGCGAGGTTTAGTTTGATAAGAAACCTGACTATAACCAACTCCTGAGGTTGTGTTTCTGGTTGACCGAGATAGCGAATAGTCTAGCGGAGACAAGTTGTCATTATCAAGCTCGTTATTAGTCTGAACAAAACCCAAATTTCCCTCTTCGTTTAACGCTTCGCTTACCGACTTAACTAATAAATCGTGTACGAGCCTTTGCTCGTCAAAACGAACTTCGTGTTTTGTCGGGTGCACATTCACATCAATTTTGGCTGGATCGATTTGTAAAAAAATTACAAAAGTCGCCATTCGACCAGGCGGTAATAACCCTTGATAAGATTGCCGAATAGCGTGATTTAACATCTTATCTTTGACTGGTCGTGCGTTAATAAAAACATATTGAATATCAGACTCACTGCGATGAAAATCAGGTTTTCCTAACCAACCTTGAATACTGATCCCCTGATGCTCACATTGAAAAGCAATTGAATTTTCAGCGAAGGGTTTTCCGCAAATTGACTCAATTCTTCTTATATAATCCTTTCTATCTCTGCCCGCTGGAACACGTTTTATGATTTTGTTATTGTGTTTTAATATAAATGCAGTTTCAAAATTCGCCAACGCATGACGTTTAAAAACCTCTTCAATATGACCGAATTCAGTTTTTTCCGCTCGCAAAAATTTTTGTCTTGCCGGAGTATTGTAAAAAAGATCTCTTACTTCAATGCGAGTGCCCACTATGGCTGAAGCTGGCTGTACATCCACTTTCATATCTCGTCCTTCCGCGATGGCCTGCCAAGCATATTCAGAATCTTTTGTACGCGAAGTTAAACACAAACGAGAAACAGAGCCAATACTGGCTAAAGCTTCGCCACGAAAGCCAAGAGAATAAATTGCAGCAAGATCATCAGATGTTGATATTTTACTCGTCGCGTGTCGAGAAAGCGCCAGGCTTAAGTCTTCTTTAACAATTCCACGACCATCATCCGTTACTCGAATCAATCGAGTGCCACCGCGTTCGATATCTACTTCAATTTTATTCGCATCGGCGTCTATTGAGTTTTCCAATAACTCCTTCACCACCGAAGCTGGGCGCTCAACGACTTCGCCCGCTGCAATTTGATTTGCGAGGCGATTATCTAGGCGCTTTATTCGATTTGAAGGCGTAAGCTCTGACGGCTGTGGAGTAGACAATTTTACACACCAGGAATACTAATGATTTGACCAATTCGCAAGCTATCACTTTTAAGTTGGTTATGGTTGCGCAAACTAGAGGTTGAAACACCATGAGTTTGAGCAATATGCGAAAGGGTATCGCCACTTTTCACTTTATATGATTTCGATTTCGCCAGCGATGCGTACATAGTCCCATCTGGAGGGTTAGATCTAAAATAATTCTTAACACCAGTTAAAACTGATTTGGCAATTTTTTTCTGATGCTTGGATGATTTTAATTGCTTGTTTTCTTTTTTGTTTGAAATGAACCCCATCTCAACCAACATTGCTGGAATATCTGGCATTCTCAATACTACAAAAGCTGCTTTCTTAATACCCTTTCCGTGCATTTTAGTCATACTTTTCGAGAGTTGTTTGCGAACGAGTTCTCCCGCTTTAAAACTTTCACCCACAGAATAGTGCATCGATAAATCAAGCAAAACAGCTGCCACTAAAGGATCTTGATGAGAGATATCTACACCACCCGCTAAATCTGAAGCTTGCTCTTTTTGTTCTAGCCATCGTCCCATCTCAGAACTCGCTCCTTTTGGCGATAAAACCCATACCGAAGAACCTCGGACTTTTTTATCCGAAAACCCATCAGCATGTAAGGAAATAAACAAGTCCGCCTTATTCTCTCTGGCGATTTCAGTCCGCTTAACTAACCCTACATAATAATCACCTGTTCGAGTTAGCACCGCTTTCATACCTCTTTCTTTATTGATCATATTAGCTAATTTTTTTGCCACAGCAAGGCAAATGCCTTTTTCGCCTCCAGGCGCTCCAGGGTCTTCTCCACCATGACCGGCATCAATCACTACCACAAGATCACGATTATTATCTTTAACGGTATTCTTAACGGTTTTTATGACTTTCTTTTTGCTATCTTTGGGTCTTAAATCAACAACTAATCGATGCCCAAATTTTTGGAAAGGTTTTAGAGTGAAGTCTTTGGTTGTGACTGATTTTTTTAGATCGATAACGACTCTTAAATTTTTGGACTTGTTGCTAGAACGAATATCACTAACCAGAGATTTAGGCAATTCCACCGAAGACAAATCGGTTTTAAGGGATGACTTTTCAATATCAACCACTAATCGAGATGGTTTTGACAGAGTGAATACTTTGTATTTAACGTCGTCACTCAAGTCAAAAACCACACGAGTTTTTTCTGGGTCTTGCCAAAATCTGATCCCATTTATATCGGACGCTAACAATTCTGGTATCAATGCCAGCCAAATTAGCGCAATTATTATCAGGTTTGACTTAACTTTTATAAACAGCTTACTCACTTACCTACCACCGTTACTACCACTATTTTTAACAGTCCGTTTGGGTTAATTCTCTATATCTAACCTAATAACTGACTTAAAACAAGTTCTTAGGTTCAATAGTATTCATACCTCTTGTGCTTGATCCAGGTTGAATTTATTCTAAACTCTCTGATACTCGCCACTCAGGATTCTTAGTCTCAATTTTAATACTTCTCTGCTCACCTTCATAGCTTAAACTAAGCTCTAAATCCGCTTGAGGGAGAAAATCCCCACCTTTTTCTGGCCATTCGATTAAACAAAGCGCATTTTCATCCAAATAATCCCGAAAACCCATATATTCGAGTTCCTCAGGATCAGCGATTCGATACAAGTCAAAATGGTAAATTTTTCCACCAGCCAATTGATATGGCTCGACAATCGTGTATGTGGGGCTTTTTGTGCTACCTTGATGCCCCATTGCTTGCAATAAACCTCTAACCAAAGTAGTTTTGCCTGCGCCAAGCTCACCATGCAAAAAAACCAACCCTTTTTTGGGGATGTCAGCGGCTAGCCTAGCACCAAAATTGATAGTCGCCTGTTCGTCTTTAAGGTGGTGTTTCACTGCGATTAACTAAATTATTGTAATGGTTGAGATATTTTAACATTTTGAACGTTTAACAAACAGACAAAATGGAAATGAACATTCCGTTGAAAAGAAGTTAAAAGCGTGTAGACTGGCAGAATCATTGAAAGGGAAACAAAAATGACTTCTGAATTTTTATCTTCTTCTCGTTTATTTATCGCCCTTGCGATTATCGCCAGCACTTACATTTTTGCGACCACTTTAGAAAAAGTCGTGCCAACCAATCAAATCGTGAAAGTTCGCGGTGTGGCTGAACGGGAAATCACCTCTGACCGAGTGGATTGGTCATTGTCAATCTCCTATACCAATAAGCAATTAGAGAAAGCTTACCAACAAGTAGATAATGCATCGGAATTCTTATTAAACTACCTGATCGAGCATGGTATCGATAAAACCAAAATTTCATTTTCAAACTACTATCAAAATCAACTCACTGAGACATTAGTACTCGATGAGTTTGGCAATACGAAAACAAAATCTCTTGGATTTGAAGTCAAAAAAACTCTGACGATAAACGCTTTCCCAGATATTGACTTAGTTGACAAACTCGCAAAAAGTATCGGTAACGACATTCAACGTCAAGGCTGGAATGTCTTCTCTGAATCCCCCTATTATTATTACAGCGAAAAAATATCTGATATTAAACCGGAACTACTAAAACAATCTGCACAAAATGCCTTCGAAAGAGCAACAATTATTGCAGAAAGCAGCGGCTCAAAACTGGGCAGTTTAAAAGCTGCAAGGCAAGGTGTATTTGAAGGCTTTAATGAGGGAGGTCATGTTGGCGGATATTCTCGTAAGCATCGAGTTAGCGCTGTGGTAACTGTTGACTTTTCTATAAAGCACTAACCAGCGAAAAAATTGATCTTGTAAATAAAATTAACTAAGTCTCGCATATTAAACTTTAAATTGGCTGATCATTTGCTGAAGCTTGTTCGCTAGATTTGCAACATTTCCTCCTGTTTTAGAAGATTGTTGAGAGTTTTCTACACTGTGAACAAATAGCGAATTAACATTATGAATGTTGCGATTTATTTCTTCCGTTACTTTACTTTGTTCATCTGCCGCTGTTGCAATCTGCGTATTCATTCCACTTATTTTATCAATATGTTCTACAATATTTAAAAGCGCTTTTTGCACACCGGCAGAATGCTCAACACTTACAAGTGCCTTTTCTTTTCCTTTACACATTGCCCTTACTGCATTGCCAGAACCACTTTGTAGCCTCTCGATCATTTGCTCTATTTCTTGGGTAGACTCTTGCGTGCGACTAGCAAGGGTTCTTACTTCATCAGCAACAACAGCAAAACCTCGCCCTTGGTCACCGGCTCTAGCTGCTTCTATTGCCGCATTTAGCGCAAGTAGATTTGTTTGCTCCGCAATGCTTTTGATAACATCTAAAACGCCACCAATATTTTCAGTATCTTTTTCCAATGACTCTATTATGAGCGCAGTGGCATCAACTTCTTTTTCCAAATCAGCAATACTAGTAATGTTATCGTCAACAACGTCTCGCGCCATACTTGATGCTTCGGATGCTTCATGAGCCGCTTGAGCTGCTTCTGATGCATTTGTAGATACTTCAACAACCGTCTGTGTCATTTCCTTGATAGCTGTTGCCACTTGCTCTATGTCTCTTTTTTGCTCTTCTAAAGCACTATTACCTTTTTCTACAGTAGACGCCAAATTCGTAGATTCTCTTTTTAACTCTGTTGATGTATCTTGTACCTGCCCAACTAACAGGTGTACTTTTTCAACAAATAAATTGACCCACTTGGTCAGCAGGGCGAATTCGTCTTTTCTATTTAAATGCAACCTCTTGCTAAGATCACCATCACCCTCTGCAAGATCTTGTGTAAGTGCTATAGTTTGATTCAATGGATTAATGACAATTGTATTGATCAGGTACATTAGCAATAATACCAAACCAATAACAATAGCCGCTCCAGCAATACCATTTTTTATTTGGCTATTTCTCACATCTTCGTTTGCACTTTGCAAACTCCACGCGAGCGCAAGCACGCCAACAAATAGTCGTTTTTTACCCGAATATACAGGGATATAAAAAACGTTGTGTTCGTTCGTATCGATTCTCTTAACTTCTTCTATTTTTGTTTGACTCGGTAAATGTTGAGAGAGGTTATATTGCTTTAATGATTCGGAGCGATACTCAGAGATAATACCACCATCCTGATCATAAGCGATTAAGTTAGTTAAAGTTGAACCTTCTGATTCAGCGATGTGTCGATAAACTTCATCAACTAACTCCGCTTTCTTCCAGCGCATGGCTCCACCTGATTGAGTTGCAAGAAGTTCACTAATTAAAAGATAGTTTTTTTGAGCTAATCGATGAATCTCCGAACGGCTCTGCTGAGAACTCATAAATACCAGCAAAAAAATTGACAGAGCGACCACAAAAAACGTCGCTACTGAAATTCTACTTTTAATACTCCAGCTTTCCATAAAAACCACCGCCAACTCTCTATATAAATATCGTGTTAAAAATATTTAAACGCCGACAACTTTTAATTTAAAGATTATCCAGGTTTATACCTAGTGTAATGGCTCCAATCACCGCGCCTCCGTCAACATCAGAGACCGCGACGCTCAGCTGCACTTGAATTTCTTGCGTGGACTCATCCTTCGAAACGTCGCTAATATGAACCGCTCCAGCTCCAACAGAAAAAGTTTTTTGCCACTTCGCTTCATCGCCTTGCCAGTAGTCGGAGGTAACATCGCTTTGTCCAACATTTAAACCTTTGTTATCCATAACAAAGATCTCAGTGAAAAGCCCCTGAGACTCTTCTTTTACTTGAAGCAAATACTTAGAGAGTTTATTTGAAAGAACATTGGAGATTAAGGGTTTATCCGAAGCAGCACTTTCGGCGCGCCACTTTTTATCTAAATCATCTATGCTTGTTTGCGATAAGGTGGCATGTTTGTCGTTTTGTGCTTTCACCGAAGACTGCAGAACCGGATTATTAACGATTTTTACAACTGTAGAATTCACTAGCTCATTGAGCGCTTGTGTATATGCTTCTTCTCCATGAGCTATTTGCGAACAAACCAAAACCAAAACATATATTAACTTTCTCATAATGTAACTCCTTTATCTTGTATAAATGCTTGTTTTAAGCTTAGTTCAATATTCTGATAAATAAAGGGAGCTTACATTAAATTTTTAAGAGCTGTACGCATGCAGATAAAGCTCTTCTGCTCGGTGACCACCATAAAATGGTTATTTGAAGTTTTTCATGAAGATAGTCATGTTTGGTAATATTCTCGTAAACACCAAGTCAGCTGTGTTGTCACGTTAGGTTTTTCTATTCGACCGTATGAAAGAAATTAGCTTATCTTATCGCTTAAGGATTCAACAGCCCGGGCAAATGCTCAAACAAATCACTCGCTAGCAGCCCTCGGTAATGGGATTTTCTTCCTGCGGCCTTATCAGCCGCTTCACCGTGAATACAAACTCCCAAAATCGCGGCGTTCATCAGGCTTAATCCTTGTGCCAGCAACGCACCGATAATTCCTGCAAGCACATCGCCCATCCCACCACTGGCCATCCCCGGATTTCCCACCGCACAAACCACTTGAAAACCTTTATCGTCGGCAATAATGGTTCCGTTTCCTTTGAGGACGCAAACACCGCCATAAATTTCAGCAATTTTCTGCGCTGAACCGAAGCGATCTTGATTAACCGAAAAAGTATTTATTCCCAATAACCTGGCTGCTTCGCCCGGGTGAGGAGTTAAAACTCGTTGCGAATTACATTTGTTTGGGTGAGATGTGTTTTGTTTAGCTAACCAATTCAGCGCATCGGCATCCCAAACTTGTGTTTTACATCTGATATTTTCGTCTCCTGACAAAGCTGTGAGCCAACTATTTGCCCAGGTCGATTGACCTAAACCAGGCCCAACAACTATGGTTTTGTCGTCAGATAAAGCCTCAGAAATAACGGTATCGATCTCAGTCTCTTTAACCCCAACCGCCATCACTTCAGGGGTATAATTAACCAAAGATGCAGCGCATTGCTCATCAACCCAGGCGGAAGTTAAACCACTACCACATCTCGCCGCAGCAGTCGAAGCAAGGATAGCCGCTCCGGACATACCGCGATAACCGCCGATAATAGTGGTGTGTCCGAATAGACCTTTATGACAGGTGATTTTACGAGGTTTGAGTAAATGCTTTGCGCTGTGCCAATTTTGCGAAAAAATATGGAACTCATGCTTTTCATAAAAATGGTTAGGGATATCTAGCTCAAATAACTTGACCCGCCCCCTATAACTTGCTGCATCACCGGTATACATGCCTTTCTTGTTCCCCACAAAAGTGGTCGTAAGATCGGCATGAACCGCGTCATTTTGCACAAAACCAGTATCCGCTTCAACGCCTGTTGGAATATCAATTGAAAGCACAGGAACATGGCTTGAATTAATTCGCTTGATACACGAAAGATAAGGCTCTCTTAACCTTCCCACAATTCCGGTACCGAGCATGGCATCAACAATCAAATCAAAGGCTGAAAAATCAACCTTATCGATATGCAAATGAGTAATCACTTGATGGGGAATTCGGTTATAAGCTAACAGCGCATCACCTTTTAACTCACTGGCGTCAACGAGCTGACATAAATGAACTTTAAGACGTTGCTCTGCCGCTAAACGTGCAACCTCAAAGCCATCACCCGCATTATTACCTTTCCCGGTAATAATGAGAATTTTTCGGGCGTCTGGCCAGTTACTGGTAATTTGATGAAAAACCACCGCGCCCGCTTTTTCCATCAACGGATAAGTGCCATGCTGCGATTGCTCAGCAAAACGCTGTTCGATGTCTTTAATTTGTTGCGTACTATAAAGAACAACCGAAGGTTCTAAGGGGTGTTTTTTCATAGAATATCAAATTATAAATTTAAAAAATGCTCTCGATAATAGGCAAGTTCTTCAATTGATTCTCGAATATCGTCAAGCGCTAAATGTTTATTTTGTTTAGTAAAACCACCTAAAATCTCGGGCTTCCATCGAACGGCGAGCTCTTTTAAACTGCTGACGTCAATATTTCGATAGTGGAAATAATCCGACAACTTGGGCATATATCTCACTAAAAAACGCCTATCTTGTCCGATACTATTGCCGCACATTGGTGATTTTCCCGGCTCAATCCAATCTTTTAAAAAGTCGATAGTTGCTTGTTCGGCTTTAGCATCAGTCACATCGGTTTCTAGCACTCGTTGAGTCAGACCTGAATCACCATGATGAGTTGTACACCATTCATCCATCGAATCCAGCAGCGATTTTGGCTGACTGACCGCCATCATCGGCCCTTCGGCTAATATATTCAGATCTTTGTCAGTCACAATGGTGGCAATTTCAATAATCTTCTCTTTGTCTGGATCTAGACCCGTCATTTCTAAGTCAATCCAAATGAGGTTGCTAGAATTTTTCATTCGCAAGTTTCCTTAACTTTTAGATATGTTAAGTTTAACAGGAAATGACTGAATAGTTTGAGATAAAACTTCGTATTAAACTTATGTTAAAATCCTCCTTTTACTCCATATCCATCGATGATTCTGGAATATTGACTTGGCAAAACGCGATAAATTAACTCAGCGGCAACAGCGGCAAATTGCAAAAACTCAAAAGCGGAAAGTCTCTGTTGAAAAATCGCAACACCAATTGGGGCAGTTGGGCGAGCAAAAACAGGGTTTAATGGTTTCAAGATATGGCGAGCAAGCAGACATTCTAGACATACATTCAAACAAGATTTTTCGTTGTTTTTTACGTCAAAATTTAGGTTCACCAGTTCCAGGAGATAAACTCATTTATCGACTCGACCCGTTTAATAAGGGAATTATTGAGTCAATCGAAGATAGACAATCGTTATTGCAGCGACCATCGCCTCATCAGGGATTAAAACCAGTAGTTGCCAATATTGATCAAGTTTTTGTACTCATCGCTCCCTTGCCTGATTTTTCAAGTGTGTTGCTCGATCGTTACTTGATTGCGATTGAAAATGCTAAGTTACCAATTACCATTGTCGCCAATAAGTGGGATCTCCAATCAGAAATAAAAACTCAGTCTATCGAACAACACTTGGATATTTATAGCCAACTTAAATATCCGGTATTAAAAATTAGTACCCAAACTGATATCGGAAAAACAAAATTTATTGAAGCAATGACAAATCGCTCGAGTATTTTAGTCGGACAGTCTGGAGTCGGAAAATCATCCCTCATCAATTGGCTATTTCCTTCAGAATCCCTTGCTACCAAAATGATTTCCGACAATTCAAGACTTGGTCAGCACACTACCACTGCCTCACAACTTTTTTGTCTTGATAAAAACAATTATGAGAATGGTTTTGTCATTGACTCTCCAGGGATCAGGGAATTTGGATTATGGCATTTAGATAGCAATGAAATTGCTCAGGGCTTTCGAGAATTTCAAGTTTACCTGGGAAGCTGCAAATACCGTGACTGCCAACACACTAAAGAACCTGGCTGCGAAATAATTAAAGCCGTAAACGATAATAGAATCAATAAACAACGTTGGTTGAACTACCTGAAAATCCTCGGTAACAACCAGGCTAACTTGTAAAGAAAGCTTTAAATCTCCGAAAAAATGTCTTGCTTTAATATTCTCGGACAAATTTATTGAGCAAATCTATATCAAGCGGCTTAGAAAAGAAATAGCCTTGACCATAGTGATATTCAAACTCATCCAGCTTGCTCAGTTGTGCTTTACTTTCCACTCCTTCTGCAACAATTTTCATATTTAAATTATTTGCCATAGATGATATAGACTCGACTATAGCAAGATTTTTTTCACTGAAATCCATCGCATCAATAAAGGACTTGTCCAGCTTGATAACGTCAAATGGAAATTGATGCAAATAACTCAAAGAAGAAAAGCCGGTACCAAAGTCATCCAGGTAAATATTGATCCCCATTAATTTCAACTCTCGCACAAAGGCAATTGCGGCCTTGTAATCTTCAATTAAAATGCTCTCGGTTATTTCAATATTTAGCAAGTTGGGCTTAACATTTGAATTCATTAATAGCTCACGAATAACGCAATCAAAATTTCGCGATAGAATCTGGATTCCAGAGACATTAATATTGACAAAGAGTGACTTAGTTTCGGCTTTTCTTGAAAACGTTTCTAGCGTTTTTACCGCTTGCTCTGCGACATACTCTCCAATTTCAATGATGATCCCGGTTTCTTCTGCAATTGGGATAAAAACATCTGGTGGGATATTACCTTTGACTGGGTGCTGCCAACGAATAAGCGCCTCACAACCGACCACTTTATTAGCACGAATATCAACAACTGGCTGATACACTAGATAAAGCTCATTATTTATAATCGCATTTCTGAGATCATTCTCCATCTCCATCCGACCCGCAACAATCCCTTTGATATCTGAGTCAAACAAGCAAAAACAGTTTTTTCCTTGATGCTTTGCCTGATACATTGCGGCATCAGCGTCACTCATTACTTCTTCCGCGCTAGTTGGTTGAGTCAATGCCAAACGAATACCAATACTTGCGCTGGTAATTAAAGAATGTTTTTCTACAACCACTGGTTTTTTTAGTTCTTTAAGAATACGCCCGGCCAAATTAATCGCTGTTTTTGAGCTGTTGATCTGGGTCATTAAAATACAAAACTCATCTCCGCCGAGCCTGGCGACTGTATCATGTTGACGTAGATGTTTTTTAAGCCGCTTTGATATTTCAATTAAAAACAGGTCGCCAATATGGTGTCCTAAGCTGTCGTTTATTAATTTAAACCTGTCCAGATCCAAAAACAACACCGCAAAATCACTCTCATTACTTTCGCGCGCGATTTCAATTTGGACATTGAGCTGATTAGAGAAACTCAGTCGGTTTGGCAAACCTGTAAGCGCATCATGGAGAGAGTCGTGTTCTAATTGGCGTTCAATCTTACGTCTTTTAACAATTGTTTTTTCAAGCTCAGATGTTCTTTCTTTTACACGTTTTTCTAAGTTTTCATGAGCCGCAACGAGCGAATCTGAATCCTTTTTTCTCAATATCGCCGTCGCGATTTGTTTACCGATGGTAATTAATATTTTTTTATCCGTTTCATTGTAAACGATATCTTTTCGATAACTTTGCACCGCCAGCACACCAAAGGTTTTATCCTTATCTTTTAAGGGGACCCCCAGATATGAAGTACACTCAATTCCAGCTTCAGTTGCAGCGAAATCTTTACGCTGATTAAAAAATATAATATCTCCACTAGTCAGTATTTTTTCTGTCAGACCTATTTTTTCACTAGTTTCAGAAATGGGTCTCTTAATCGGCCAAGTGTCTCGTTGATCAACATGATAAGGAAATTCAACAAATTGTTCATTTTCAGAGAGTAATGCGACATATTCATTTTCAGCGTACATAAGCTCAGATATTACTTGATGAACACTCTCAAAAAAATCATCCAAACTTGCAGAGGTGCTTACCAGATCAGTAATCTTAAAAAGTGCCGCTTGAGTTTTTTCGCTTTTCCTGCGCTCTTCAATCTCCAGACTTAAGGTAGAATTAATTTTATTAAGAGAAGCTGTCCTTTCTTTTACGCGACGCTCCAATAACTGATTTGCGTCAACTAAATTCTGCTCCGCCAATTTACTTTTAATCACTAGTGCAATTTGCCTGGCGACAAACAGGAGTATATTTTCTTCCTTTTTTCCGTAGGTTATTTTTGGGTCGTAACTCTGAATTACCATCGCGCCGAGCAATTCGTTTTTATAACTTAGTGGCACACCCAACCAGTCCGTCGAATCAGAGCCATACTTCTCAATAACTCCATCTTGTTGAAGCTTTGTAACATCCTTCCCGCTCAAATGAAGCGTCTTTTCCTGACTTAAAAGTAGTCCTGTGATGCTTTTCTTTAAATCTTTTTGGGTTAACACTTCTAGATTTGCCACGTTCAAATTCTTATCAACTTCGTCAACAAAATAGACAAACTCTACATTTTTTTTATTCTTGTCACACAACACAACAAAAAAATTTTTAGCATAAGTTAATCGGCTAATAATAATATGAATTTTGGAATAATAGTCTTGCATAGACTTACTAGAGATACCTAATTCGGTTATCTCATAAAGTGCTGACTCAACATCAGTAGAGTATTCAACTATTTTTTTCTTTGGAATATTCAGAACTATTTTACTCCAAGGACTTGATTTTCTATTTCTTCGGCAGCGCTTCTTTTTAACACTATGATAGCAATTCGCCTATTAATTGGTGCGTAAGGTTCATCTTGTTTAAATAATATAGAAGAAGAAAAACCTTCGACTCTGGCTATTTTACTTTCTCTCACCCCACTATCGTTTAATATCCGCCTGGCAGCATTTGCACGATCGGCCGATAGCTCCCAGTTTCCATAATCATCCCTTTCGGTAAATGGTGTTGCGTCGGTATGTCCGGTAATACTCAACTTATTTGGAACCTGGCTCAAAACAGAGGCAAGTCCTTTTAAGATAGTTCGAGAGTAGTATTTTAGCTCAGCACTCGCACTATCGAACATGGGGCGCTTGTCTTTATCAACAATCTGAATTCGTAATCCACTTGGTGTAATATCAATATAAACTTGCTCTTTAAATTCTTTAAACACATCACTGGTTGCGACCAGTTCTTGCAACTCATCTTTTAACATTTCAAGTTGTAATAATTCTTGTTGTTCCGCCAAACTAGCGATCTGTTTTTCATTCAATTCTGCCTCTGCTTCACTTTCATTAAGAACGACTTTAGGCGCTTCGATCTCAATTACCGCAGAATCAGCGCCACCTTCACCAATAATTGAAGGGGTAGCGCCTGCTTGATTGGCTACTCCCGCTGGATCATTAAAATATCCAGAAATTGCATCTCTCTCAGCCTCCGAAGTATTGCCCATCAACCACAACAACAGGAAAAATGCCATCATCGCAGTGGCGAAATCAGCGAATGCGACTTTCCAACTGCCACCATGAAAGTCATGAGCATTTTTTTTAACTCTTTTTATGATGATCGGTTTAGCCGGATCTTGTACATTGTTCATGGTTTAATTTCCGATAACCTACCGAGAACCTTTTACACATTTTTCTAGCTCGTAAAAACTTGGTCTCACATTAGAAACTAATGTTTTTCGACCAAACTCCACCGCTATTTGAGGCGGCATACCATTGATTGAGGCTAGAATACAGACTTTCATGCACTCGTAAAATTTACCTTCATCATTAACTTTTGCTTCTAACGCATTCGCGGCTGGCGATACAAAACCATAGGCCATCAAAATCCCTAAGAATGTTCCCACTAAGGCAGCCGCCACATGAAGACCTAGTTCTTCAGGTGGACCACCTAAAGCCCCCATGGTAATCACAATCCCTAGTACCGCCGCTACAATTCCAAAGCCCGGTAAAGCATCTGCGACCTTTGCCAATGCATGAGATGGAGCAGATTGCTCGTGATGATGGGTTTCAAGCTCTATATCCATCAAATTTTCCAGCTCATATGAAGTCATATCCCCAATCACCATCAATCTCAGATAATCACAAATAAAGTCCAATACATGCGGATCGCTGGTAGCCTCCGGGAAACGCGCAAAAATCTCACTTGAGCTAGGATCGTCGATATGTCTCTCTATTGCGATTAGCCCTTCCCGCCTAATCACATTAAATAACTGATAAAAAAGCGCCAACAGCTCTAAATAGAGAACTTTACTATAATTTTTACCAAAAAATAGTCGGGGTAATTGCTTAAATGTTCGTAGAGTCACGCTCATCGGATTAGCGATCACAAACGCGCCGCCAGCAGCGCCCAGAATGATTATTAGCTCATAAGGTTGCCATAAAGCCATCAATTCGCCGTGCGATAAAACGAAACCTCCGAGAACTGATGCAACAACAATCACCGTTCCAATCAATACATTCATGTTTCACTCATTCCCATTCAATTGCTGTTATATTGCTTTGAATCATCAAATATGCGCCATGCGAATATGGCTAAAGTCGCAAAAGTACTTATGATCTCTAATAAATATAGCCAATATTCTTCAATTTCACACAGATCATGACTTTTCTTTACCGATCTTTAATGAATAGAAACAATTCACATTAAGATAATAATGCTCTGTATGCCAAATTGAGTTAGAATTCTGGCAAATTTGATGTGGGAATCTCGCTGTATATGCGTTTTGTAGACAATATTAAGATTTTTTTTCAGTATGTTTTACCCAAACATACAATATCGATTCTGGCGGGAAAGCTTGCTGATGTGCGCTCAAATTGGCTAAAAAATCTGTTTATTAAACAGTTTGCCAAGGCTTATAAGATTGACATGAGCAACGCAGTTGAACCAGAGCTGACAAACTATGCTTGTTTTAACGATTTTTTTACCCGTGCCATCCATTTAGATAGCCGCCCCATTGACCCAGATAAACACAGTTTTTGCTCGCCAGTCGATGGTGCAATGAGTCAATTTGGAAATATTCAAGCTGGTCGGATCATTCAGGCAAAAAATCATCATTATTCAACCTTAGAACTGCTCGGCGGCGATGAGAAACACGCGGAAATATTTGAAGAAGGCGAATTTTGTACCATTTATTTAGCGCCCAAAGACTATCACCGTATCCATATGCCTTGTGATGGCGAACTCATTTCTATGAGCCACGTACCAGGACAATTATTTTCAGTCAATCCGCTTACCGCGCAAAACGTGCCTAAACTCTTCGCTAGAAATGAAAGAGTGGTCTGCATTTTTGATACCCCTTTCGGTAAAATGGCCTTAGTTGCAGTTGGTGCCACGATCGTAGGCAGCATCGAGACCACATGGGCTGGAAACATCACTCCTCCTTCTCGAAAACAGGTCAAACAATGGGATTATGACGAACAACAAATTCAACTAAAAAAAGGCGATGAAATGGGTCGATTTAAACTTGGCTCAACTGTCATTTTACTAATGGAAAACAGAAACTGGCGCTGGAACGACTCAATTCAATTAGAATCTGATCTCCGTCTAGGTCAAAAACTAGTGTCTGAAATTACCAACTAGCATACTTCTAGCTCACAGCCTCCAGGTCTTTTTTTTGCTCGGCGGCGCAATGCTCCTTTCGCCGACCAACAATCATTGATCGATTTGTTGGTTGTTATTAAGTCAGTGTTATTTTAATCATTATTCGTCAATATCCAAAAAATTGTGGAGAAATTCACAAGTATAAATTTGCCAACAGCGCCAAGATGAGTTATAAAAAAGGGCGTTCTGATAACATCAGTATCTCAACTTGCGATAAGTGTTTTGACCTAAAACAGCGTATTTAGGTGTTTAACCCATCCCCCTTTCATCGCCCTTTTGCAATCAAGCGCCTATCAATATCTTTTCAACATAAATAATAAAAGGAGACACTATGTTTTCAAAATATAGCTCACGATTTTTAAAACAAAGCATATTGGGTCTATCGGCGGTCTTGTTGTCTTTCAGCTCAGTGGCTGACGACGCTGACGATGATGAACTGGTCTATCTAGACCAGGGTTGGACTCAAATAGAACGCCAAGCATTTTATGAAACCCCACAAGGCTCTTTGCTGCTCCCGTTAAAATGGTATCTAGCTCTCGAAAAAGCTGATTCTCTTAAGCTATTCTCACATCGAAGCAATATCAAAAAATACAATTATTTAATCAAAAATCGCTACGATGGCGTTGTACGCGATCTTCCTGTTGGATTTGCTGTTGAACCTCAAGCGAATGGGGAAGACTGGATGGGTTATACCTGTGCTGGTTGCCACACCACTGAAATCGAATATAACGACAAAAACATTCGAGTCGATGGTGCTCCCACACTGGCTGATTTCGCTAGCTTTATTGCTGATATGCACCAAGCGGTGATCATTACTTCACAAGATGATGCTAAATTTGCACGATTTGCTGCGCGCGTTTTAGGTAACAGCGATCAGACTGCGACTCTAGCACTCCGAGAAGAATTGATCAGTTTTGCCGATGAGGTAACTTCTTTTGATAGTCGTAACCAGACCAGCAATGAATATGGTTACGGTAGACTAGACGCTTTCGGTATCATTATGAATGAAGTTTTCGGTGATGACTTACACGCACCAGTTAACTTTAATGAACCAAATGCCCCAGTAAGCTACCCTTATTTGTGGGGAACACCTCAACATGACTGGGTTCAGTGGAATGGCTCTGCAAACAATCCATTTGGTCGAAATGTGGGTGAAGTATTAGGTACATTTGGTAAAGTCGATCTAGTTAACTTAGGGACTTTAGGAAAATCTAGCGCTCGTGGGTTAGAGCTGATTCAACTTGAGCAATTAGTTGCTAGCTTACAAACTCCCTATTGGCCCGAAGAACATCTAGGTGCAATTGATCAAGCCAAAGCTGCGCTAGGAAGAGTCATCTATGAAAGCTCTATTGGCGGAGAACCAAGCTGCTCATACTGCCATGCTTTAAAAGATGAAAATGGGCAATACCCCCTCACTCCGGCGGCGGAAAATGCCTTTGGTGCTCAATTTGTGGTAACCGAAATGACGCCTCTGGCTGAGATCGGTACCGATCCAACAATGGCTCTTAACTTTGCAACGCGCTCTGTATCAACCGCTCATTTAGCGCCATTTTTACCGACACCTTTTACTGGCGCTACTGAATTACCCGCTCCTGCATTATTGAGCATTTTGGTCGGATTAGCCTCACAAGGTTCACTGGCAGCCATTGATCCACCATTAACTGGTGCTGAAACTGCAGCAGCTATTGGATATCGAGTAAAAGCACCAGGCTTACCGCCCTATAGACCAAAAAATTTACTCGCTTATCGAGCCGCGCCGCTGGATGGTGTTTGGGCTACTGCTCCATACTTACATAATGGTTCAGTACAAAACTTAACTGAGTTATTAACACCACCAAGTCAGCGCAAAACTTCGTTTTATGTAGGAAGTCGCGATTTTGATCCAGTCAATGTTGGTTTTGAAAGTGAAAATGATAAGCACACATCACTGCTAGATACAACTTTGATAGGTAATTCAAATGCAGGTCATGATTATGGTGTATATCTAACCGACCAAGAAAAATCTGCATTGATTGAATTTATGAAGACGCTTTAAATTTATAAAATTTACACGACAACTTAGCTCAAAAAAGCGGTTGTCATTTATAACTGGGCGTATTGTACAAATACGCCCTTTTTGATCTAAAATACCTTTCAGAAAATTTATTTCCATTTTTTACTTAATTAAAATAAAAACCTAAACCAACTTAAAAACCACCAAGATGGAATAATTGACTAGCATGAGCAACGAATCGAATTCTGACGAATCAGTAGACGACTTAAAAACCAAAACGGAATCGAGTGAAGTCGTTACTGAATCAACTAGCTCAGGTTTCCCATTAAATATCGATAACCGGTTTGAATACATTAAAGATTTAGGCAAAGGTGGCGGAGGTCTTGTTTGTCTAGCATACGATCACAAGTTACAAAGAAAAGTCGCGCTTAAATTTCTACTCTCTTCTGATCTCATAGACATAAAAACCCTATTTAAAGAAGCTCGCGCTCAGGCGCAATTAAAACACGAAAGCATTTGTCAAATTTATGAAGTTCTCGAAGCCGAAAATCAGATCTATTTGGTCATGCAATATATCCAAGGAGATGAGTTAGAGCATTTATCTGATCAATTTACTTTAGAACAAAAATTACTGATCATTAAAAAGATTTTACGAGGGTTACATCAGTCACACACTCTAGGAATTATTCATCGTGATATCAAGCCTTCCAATATCCTAGTTGAAGTTTCGGATCAAGGCGAAATTAAACCTTACTTAATCGATTTTGGTATTGCCCATGCACATAATAAATTAAGACAAGATGTATTAGTCACTGGTATTGGTACACCTATTTATATGGCTCCCGAACAAGCCGACCATCAGAGCATTCACATTGATCGCCGTGCTGATATTTATAGCATTGGTGCGACCTTGTATCATTTGCTGTGCGGATTCCCACCAGTTAAAGTAAACGAAACCACTTCAACCACCAGCAGAAAGTGGACTGATTTTCTCGGTGAGCCTTTAATGAGTTTTGCAGAAAATGTTCCAGAAGATCTACAAACGTTAATCATTAAATGCCTAGAGATAGAACCTAAAAAACGTTATTCCTCAGCAAAAGAACTTGCCGATGAAATTGAAAAATATCTTAATGGCGAGCCTATTTCTGCGCACAAAGGCAATGCTTACCGAGTTAAAAAGAAAATTAGAAAAAATAAAGTGTTGGTAAGCATTACTTCAGTATTTTTATTAGCACTAATCTCAACGGGTGGATGGTTTATTTATGAAAATCATCAGCAAAGTATACGAGAAGAATTGATTCAGGACTTTACCTCTCGGGTGGAAAATTTAGAGGCCAGAGTTAGATTTACGTACATGGCTCCGCTGCATGATATTTCACCTGCAATAGAGAAGTGGCGATTAGAAATTAAAGAGTTAGAAAAAGAAATTGAGAATCTTGGGGAAATTGCTTATGGTCCAGGGCATTATGCGATTGGACGGATGCATTACGCTTTTCAGGAATATGATGATGCGTTGGAGCATTTGAATTTAGCTTGGGAGTCAGGATTTCAACAATCTAGAGTGGCTTATGTTTTGGCTTTGACTAATGGGGCTATTTATCAGAGGCAGAAGAATATTGCTAATAATATTTCGAGTGAAGAAGCGAGAAAAGACAGACTTGCTAGACTTGACAAAACATATCGGCTACCAGCTATTAAATTATTAGAGCAGGGTATGGATGCATCGCCTCATCAATCATTAGCTAGAGCAACACTATATTTCTACCAAGAAAAATTTGATTACGCTATGACTGAACTCAAGCAAGAAAGCGAATTTCCTGTTTGGTTTTACTTGCATCACTTGCTAGCTGGCGACATACTCCATGCGCAGGTCGAAAAATACCGAACCCTACACAAGCACAAAGAAGTGAAAATATATACTCAGCGAGCTTTAAAAAGTTATAGTGAAGCAAGCAAAATAGCTCCATCAGATTACCAGTTACAACTCAAGCCAGCGCACGTAATTGTCACACGAATGTCAACCTCTCTATATAGTGGGCAAGGAGATTTTGACAATGAATACGAGCAAGCAAAGCATTATATGCAAATGATTAAATCAAATAATTCCAATCATTATCAAAGCTACTATATTTCTGGGAAAATACTGTCCTTAAAAAGTGAATTTAATAACCAGCATTCAGGTAATGCAATAATTCCTTTGGAAAAAGCAATAAAACAGCTGGTTTTGGCTAGTGAGCTAGAACCTAAAAGCTCTGATGTATGGATGGAGTTAGCATTGGCTTACTCATATAAAGTACTTTTTCTACAAGAGCGAGGCTCTAGAATTGAGAATGAGACTCAAGAAGCAATTAATGCATTTGAAAATATCGCAAAATCAAAAAGAGACTCCTTCTTTTATAACTCTTATGGAAATATGATGAAAAGCCAAGCTTTGGTTTTAGCAAGAAAGGATTTCCAAAAGAGCATTGCATATTTTGAGACCGCCGCACATTCATATAAAAAAGTTCAGTTGCTGCAACCAAATGCAATTGCTCCACTGGTTAATTTGGGTTCTGTATATCGGTTGTGGTCTGAACTCTTAACAAATTCATTAGCAAAAGAAAAACTACAACAAGCAATTAATGAGTATGAAAAAGTCAAAATATTAAATGACTCGCATTTTGTCACAACCTATTATTTGGGGGCGACTAAAAGAAGGTACGCTCAAATTGAAAATGGTTCTTTTGAAGACAGCTCAACCAGTATAGCGGAAGCAAGCCAATATCTTGAGAAAGCTGTTGAACTTGGAGCAGGTCACCCATTTGCCATAAACGAAATTACAATGCTAAATAATGACCAGTTATTATACAAATGGCAAAAAGGTCTCTCATACAAAGAACTGATGCAAGAAGCACTAGTGCGTATTGAAAATAGCATAAAAGACAACCCTGAAAATCACATCCTCCTATCGACTCGAGCAACGCTTTATTTAACCTATAACCAATTAAATCATTTTTCTCAACAACTTTATAAACGAGATTTAGAGACCGCAGAAAGAGTTTTTAAAAAATCTTTGAAGCACTCAAACTATAGCCAACTAGATTATTATTTGCTTAAATTATTAAGAAATGAAAAGATTGAATTAGAAGTAATCAATAGCATAAAAGAAAGTGACGATAGAAGCTTATTAGTGATAGCGGAATGGAATTCTCAAAATAATTTTTTTGAAAAAGCGGAGAGCCTTTTTAATCAAATTAAACAGCTACCTCCGTCCTTAATTCTTAAATATCGCTATCATCATTTATTACGATGGCAAAATTATGCTGAAAAGTCAGAAAAAAAACTCGTTAAACAAAAACTAAATAAGCTAGGTAATGAAATTTTAAAAAATTATCCTAGCTTATTCATCTCTAAAAAACTATAATCTAATCGTAATTTCCCCAGTAGGATCAACCCCACCTTCCTCCTTAAAAGTAAAAGTAAAAGTCCCATCATGACAGATCTCGCATTTAAGCTTTCCATTCGCAGGAATCGTATAAGAACTTTCTGCACAAGGACTTCCATCAGGAAAATTAACATCTTCAGGTCTATCATTATCGTTTACAAACTTTATCTTTTGCCCTATTTTTCCGCTTGAATTTTTTGGTGTTACGACATCCCCATCAAAAGTTATGGTTATTTGACTCATTATTTTTCCTCTTTTTTGTTTACGTTGTTATGAATTTCAACCGATAATAGAGGGAAACGCTTTAAATATCTAGAGCAAATATTTAATTTATTTCCCACCACCTATTTAGACCAAGGATACCAAGAATGAACATAAGTCGTACCACTATTAGAAATTGCAGGATCGCCTGAAATAGCCGTTGCAGACAACTTTCCTGTCTTGACACTATTTAATGAATTATAAATATCAACAATCGCGTCATTGTATGGGGAAGACGTTCCATTTCCTGCGACAAAACAACGGGAGCGATCTGGATCGATTGCTTTACTGGTAATATCTTCACAATCTGTAATTAAATTTCCCCCATAATTCATGTCTAATTTATGAATTGTAGTACCCAAAATATAAGCTTCTGACAAAGCTAAATTGTATTGATGCATTAAATATCCCGAAGAAATCATGCCAGTGCGATCATGCCCGCTAGAACAATGAATATAGTAAATCGTTGGAATCTTCTTTCCTTTACTGTCGAGCTGCTGCTCTCCCATCCATTCGACCAGCTTTTTAACCATTGTTACATCCAAGTCTATATTCCCACTACCTGTTGGCTCAACATTCCAGTTAGAGACTTGACCTAACATACCAGTTGGTGAAATAGCGACAGCTTTTGTTGGATACCAAGTTTGATTAACCTGACTAATTTCTGTCGCGCCAAAAGAGCTTATTTCGTGCATCAATATCGGTTTTTCACCATCCGGATTATGTCCCAGGAAGGCAATATCTCGAAGGATATATTTTCCAATTTCAGGAAAATCATGCATGCCAGTTTGCCTTTGATACTTAGACTTGAGACTCGTATGCAGTGTTTCAAAATCAATTTTTTGACCGTGTTTTCCTGGCTCTAAAGGCTCGTTTCCACGAAACAGCATATTTCCAATGTCATTTTTATCCAGTAAAAAAACCAGCTCGCTATTTAAATTTGGATATGTGGATGGTTTACTTGCAGGATTTTGTGAAGTTGGCAACTGAATGTTAACTTCATTCTTTGTACGCTCGCCCTGTCCACTTGGAAAAATAGAAACATTGTCAGCTGTTTGTGCATCCGTCGACCACAACCAATTACTTCCTTCCGGTTTAAAATAAATATGACAACTGGAAGGCGGATTAATGACCGTTGGTGGTTTAGTTGGTGGTGAAACATCTGTCGGATTGTATTGCGTTTCAATCAATGCATAAACATACTCTCCCTTCGAATAAACTGTGAAATCTTCACTCGGTTTCTCAATCCCTATTTCACCATAATTTAATATTTTCTTTTCCTTGGTCTCACTGAAAGAAGCCCCTTTAGAAATAAGTGTAATGGTTACTTGGCTTTTACCCGGAGATAACTTGTATTCCTGTTGCAGTGGATAGGTGGACTTTTTAAGATCTTGATAGGCTTGCACATTACTCATTATTTCATCCTCGTTTAAAATCTAAAGTTTTAAGTTGCTGTACATAATAATTATAAAATTCATCGACACTAATCCCCGTGGCTATTTCAACTGATGTTTCCAGTGGCTCAAGATCAGAAACAAACTCTATAGTCATAGTGCCTTGTTTTACTGGATCAGGTGATGTGTCAATCTCAACCGATGCTTTTTTTAAAGAATATAAATTTGGCTTACCCAAAAAAGCCGTCGCCGCTGTATCCCAAAAACTAAATCCGTACTGAAAAGCCACCAATGAATACATTTGTGCAGCAAGGGACAAAGCCGGGTATTTATCACTCTCTGGTAAAAAATGCTTGCGGATAATTTCGCCTGACAATGTCACGCTGTTGGTAACATTCAGTGGAAACATTTTTATGTTAATTCCCGAATTCAAAACATCTTTAGTGGCCTGAGGATCCCAATAGACATTCCACTCAGCATTGGGGTTGGCACCTGGCGCTATACCCGTATCAATATTTCCAGCGGTAGTCTCACTCGTCATATAGACACCACCCATCCACACAATTTCAGAAATTTTATTTCTGAATTCAGGATCGCTTTTGATTGCCTCAGCGATGTCTGTTACTGGCGAAAGACAGAGCAGTGTTACAGGTGTATTCCCATTCTCCTGATAAACCTTATCAACCATTTTAACTAGCGGAAAATCTATTTCAGGTTCAGGGACGATTACATCTTCTTTGTATTGATTCACAATAGGAAAAAGATCAACCATTAATGAATACTGACGATAAGTCCAGGGAAAAGGATTCCAGGCTCTTGCTCCAGAAACCGCAACAGGAACATTTTTTATGTTAATTAGATCGAGAAGTTTGCTACTGACTTTTGCTGTTGGATATCCTTGGCAATCAGCATTGAGAACCATAATTCCTTTTATGTCGATACCTGGCATTGACGCAGCCAAAAGGATCGACATTAACTCATCAGTCGCTCCGTCGTGAATAATAATAACGCTTTTTGCTTGATGCATTGTTTTCTCCGTATTAATTGAATCTAAGGGGTTTTAGACCAAATTTAAAAGATAAAAAATTCAAATCGAATTACTCTCGGATTATGATTCTTCCAGAATAAATCCTTTTAACACGCCTAATGCATATTCTTGATACTGAGCAACCTTTTCAAATCCAACCGACTCTAGATACCCTAATCCGTTCGGATACTCTCCAGGTGTTGCGCTTACAAAGTTGGCTGAAAATTCAGTACATAAAGATTGATCCGGATTGTTGAAAGAACCATCTTTGTACCAAGGCGTTGCTTGACCGGATATTGGATGCTCACGTAATTTATTATTGAATAAATTAGTAAGTTTAGAATAGCTTCTTTTTATAGGAATGGTCACAGGAGACGAGTTTGGATAACTACAAATTGAAGGAAAACTTTGCGGGTCTTCCATTAATATTCCACCTTCAATAAAGGTTGCATCCCACGCTTTTTGTTCATTGGGTTCCAGGAAATAGCCGTAAACCATTTCAATTTTATTATCCGCAGGTATGCTCCCTTGAAGAAACCCTGCGCCGGTGAATGAGGTTCCATTTTCAAGATTAAAATACTGCCATAACCAACCGTTGTATGGATGATTTTTTGAGGTAGTAGCAAATAATTGATGGTCAGGTTGACCTTTTGAATCTAAGGTAGAGGTCATCATCAATTGATGATCGATCCAGCCAATTCCTGAGTTGACTGTATAGGTATTCCCTCCTACCGAAACTGTTCCCGTCACATTGACTTGCGGCCAGCTGTAATAAATTCCTGGTGTAGGTAGTGGTGTAAATCCTGTTCCACCATTACCGGCAGGAATGGGATCACCCTGTCTAAAAAATGCCGACTCTAAATTCACATTATCTTTGTTGGTAAAAGTGATATCAATCTGCATATTTTCACCGTCATCAACGACTAACCTAAGCGGCAAAACATTTTTTGTTCCGATAAATGAATCCGTGCCCACTTTAAATGAAAGCGGCTGGTCTTTAGAACTAAAAGAAGACTTCCCTCCCTTTAATGGCCATTGTTCGTTTGTACTTCTTCGGTAATAATTACTATTACCATTATCCATTTTCAGCGTAATTGTGGCGATATTACAAGTAACGCAAACTTGCTGGTCACTCCAACTATATTTCGCTTGGGTTTTAATATCCATGCTGCGAATTTTCTGCATGGTGTCCATGATGGATAGCTTGCCTTTATTACCTTTTTCATCGGTCACATCCAAGTGGCAACCAATCCAGTACCATTCATTTCCCATGTTACCGTGCATCCTATGATCATCTGGAAATTTAAGGTCGTACTCAGCTATTGACCCGTCAAAAGCGATAGTATTTGAACCAACATTTCCCGCTCTACCCAAAAGGCTATGGATGATATTAATGAACTGAATTGGATTTTCAGTAGAATCTAATTTGCCAGCCGCCGTATAAAGATCTTGATAGTTAGGGATCTGAGTTGGGTTTCCACTAGTGTCTAATATCTTAGCCACTTCAGACTTAACTAATTCTAAATATTCTTGAATTGCCGGGGCAACATTTTGTGAGCTTGTCATATTTTATCTCCTCTTTTTCAACTTAAGCAAAGTATGCAGATACCTAAGAAATGCTCAAATTTTTCAGTTAAAATGCCCCGTAAAAACGTTGCCAGCTTGCGGCGAACTCGACCAATTCCAAGACGTTTGGTCTTGAAACTGACCATTCCCTTCACCGTAATAAATATAGGCATTGCCCGCTTTATTTGGATTCCATAGACCGATATCTGAAAAACCATCGTCATTGAAATCCCCGCTAAACACCGAACCACTTTGAGGCGAACCAGGCCAATTCCATGCAGTCTCGTTTTTAAACGAACCATCGCCATTGCCATTGCCATTGCCATAATAAATATAAGCATTACCTGCCTTGTTTGGATTCCATAAACCTATATCTGAATAACCGTCATCATTAAAATCTCCGCTAAACACCGAGCCACTCTGGGGTGATGTTGGCCAATTCCAAGCCGTTTGATTTTCAAATGTTCCATCGCCTTTACCGTAATAGATATAAGCATTTCCAGCGTGATTCGGATTCCATAAACCGATATCCGAAAGCCCATCATTATTAAAATCTCCAGTAAAAACTGCTCCACTCTGAGGAGAGCTAGGCCAATTCCAAACCGTTTGATTTTCAAATGTTCCATCGCCTTTACCGTAATAGATATAAGCATTTCCAGCGTGATTCGGATTCCATAAACCGATATCTGATATCGCATCACCGTTAAAGTCGCCACTGAAGATCTGCCCCGACTGAGGAGAGCTAGGCCAAGACCAAGCTGTTTGATTATCAAACAAGCCATCACCTTTACCATAATAAACAAAAGCTGCACCACTGCCGTTAGGATTCCATAAGCCTATATCAGCATTTATAGGTGCGTTATCAGCCGAATCAGGCTCTGTTACTCTTGAAGCAAAAATGAAACTAAAATCGCTACCGCTGACCTGTTGATTCCCATGACAACCCATACAGCCGCCCATCAAATAACCTGAGCTGTTATAATAAACATTATCAAATGCTTTACCATTTGCAATTCCTTTGTGATAGATCACATCGTTGATGTTAACGGTTCCTTCGTTTTGATAGCCTTGCGGAATTTGAAAATCTGTAATGGTGTTATTTTCCGCGTTGCCGACGTTACCAAAAAACTGACCACTAAATTTTGACAAGATGTGATTAGTTTCAATCACGCTGTTCGACATATAATAGGTCGCCGGTTTTATCTCGTCAGTTTCTACAAAGCTACTGCCAGCCGTTTTTGTCACTGGCTTCCACTGCACATTAGTTAAACGATAATTCCCCCAAGGGTTACTCGCTGCAGAATTTGCCGACGTAATCAATCTGTGAACATCGCTATTCACATTAACTACCTCTGAAGGAATTGCAAAACGACGTTTATTGACACCGATTTTAGGCTGACTACTATTATCACTCGCCAGCCCACTGTTAGCCGTGTTAACAAAGTAGGATTGTCGATTATTGGTGTAGCTTGAGGCACTATTTTCATCCGGAGTAAAGGTTTGTTGGGTTAGCATTTGTTGTTGTTTACCGGGAGCAACTGTCACCATCTGTGGGTTAGATACATCCGTTGTCACTTCTGATGTGGTGATATTCGTTGGTAGGTTACCGACAATATTTCCGTTGGCATCTTCCAGTGGTGTGCCATCGGCACGACGAATATTATCTTTATGCTCAAAACTGGCAAAAATAAAATAAGGCGCTGTTGGTGTTTTGTGAATAATATGCAGCCCCATCATCACTCCTAAAGTATCTTTAGCATTAAAGTTTGCTGGCTCTGAGCCACTACCTTCGGACGCATAATAGCGGATCATATTGGCATGATAGCCGCTCACATAACCATTTTTGCTATATTCGTTCTGTTCACTCTCACTCGCCAGTCGCCAAGCCGTTTTGATCTCCATAGTTCCATTAGGAAAACTGACCAATTCCTTATTTTTACTTTGTTGCTCAGCATTTTGTAAACGACCAATCACAGGTTGTGGTGATGGTGGCTTTTTATTTTTCTTAATGTATTCTTTGGTTCTATGAATTGTTCCTTCAAATGGCTGAGCTGGACCTGGCGAATAAACATTTGCTGAACCACTAGACCACCAGCCTCGTGACGCGATATATTGATATTGGCTACGATTGGCTTTAGCTAGAAATAAAATTAGCCGCCCGGGACCTTCGGTCAAAGATTGCTCTGCAGCCAATCCTGAATATATTTCGTTTGTGCCGATTTGAGACACTTCATCTAAGTTAATCCAAGGCGTTTTTCCAGGCGGTGTTGAAATATTCGCAGAGCGGTTCTGATATTGATATTCTGGCAACGCATCGTAACCATAATCTTTTGACTGGTTCGGCTTACCAGCTTTCATTTGGTAACCATGCGGAGTGCCTTGTCCTGGATATATTTCAACTTTATGCCGAAAAGTTTCCCAAACTAATGCTGGGTAAGCGGTACTTGAATCATCTGCTGGTTCACCGAATTTCTTACTGATATCTGCTTGCTCTCGCTCTCCTAAGCTCCCCTTTTGTTTAACAGCCGCCCAATTGAGTGCAATAAATTCTTGCCAGGCATAATAGGCTGCATCCTCAAGAGTTGCTCCTGGAGCTCCTTTCATGGGAATGTCAGGCAAAGGAACAATATCAGTTTGCGTGGTTAGCATAGTCTTTATGTTATCTCTAATCTCAGCAGCGATATCAGACAGATCGCTTTGAGTTGGCGTGGAAGACTTTCCTTCGGCGTAACCTGATCCTGATAGAATAAAATAAATTAGTAACGTGGCAAGAATCAACGTGTGGCTCAAACCCTTAAGCACTTCTTTGTAACGACGCATAAGCAGGATTCCTTTTCAATGATTGGAACTAAAAGTAGAACGGATAGGAGCTACGAATAACCTAGCTCCAATATTTTCTGGACTTTCCATTAATTTGATAAGCAACAAATATTTGGACGACTATTTGTTTTTCAGGGTCACTTTAAGCGCTTCAATGTCATCGTAAATATGGCTCAAACTAAGTCCCTTACCTTGCTCGGCATGAGTACCGCTGATGGAATGGCAAGAAAAACATCCGCTAATCATGTTTGTGCCGGTTGGTGAAGTTGGTTGCTGATAAGTTTCCATCGTAGAATTCGCTAGATTAAGTGAACCAGCTTCAGTAAATGATGGATAAGATGGTTTCGGAGTTGAGTAATAAGGCAAATGACCTTTTTTGGTCCAAACCGCACCGCTCAAGAAATAGTTCTTACGTTTATCCCCTGCTTTAAGAAATCCCAGGATATCATTATTCAAGGAGATGAGCTGTGCATTGTTTCCTGCTACACTCTTGTCGTTTGGCGCGCTACCCCAAGGGTTATTTCGGAAAGTATTGCTTGGTTCAATGTTATTATATTGCCCTTTTTTCTTGTTTTTGGTCGCGTAAATATTACCCGTTGAATCACCTGACTCAGGTTGCACTGTCATAAACTCCTGATTGCCGCTCGCTAAACTACCCCCAGTTTGCATAAATAGCCAATCACCTGCTGATGAATAGGTCACCGATGAAGTTTTGCCTTTATTATTGGTGTAATAATAAGCATTGTCAGGCGCATTGTTTAAGTGTTCAAAGGTTGCCCACACCATTTCGGGATGTTGATTTACGCTACCGACAACATGCATCCCTACCAACGCAAGGGTTATCGTTTGAGTCCCATCCAACAACCACTCCTCTGGTAAGATTTCTGCATTACTGGGAGCGTATTTTGGTACGGTGGCAGTGATGGTAATATATTCGTCTGGACTCTCAACCGTAGAAGCATCAACCCAAGAAGTTTTTAATTCCATGGTCATCGCATTGTAATCAGGTAGCGGTTTAACCCCCTTTAACGTCTTAACATAGTTTTTGACCGCATCAATAGTGGTTTGCGAATCGGGAAAATTAGTCGCGCCAATTTTATTGGTCTTCTGACCAGTCAAAAAATAAGCATAAACATCGTTAACATGAATACCATAATAAACTAGCGACTTGTCTTGCGACATTAATACACCGCCACCACCAGCTTGCCCTACTTCTTCAATTTCTTCATCCTTTTTTGGGATCCGCAAACCGAAATTATTTGGTGCTGCTGAACCATCAATACCCACGTTAGATATTAATTGACGTTTATGGTCTGACTCCGGAGATACATCAAAAAAAACTTTTGAATCAAATACATAACTCCCATCACTTCCTGCTGGTGACGTGAGCCATAAAAACATTTGCGAAGACCATTTGTAAAAATCACAATCCGTATTATCCGTTGGAAAAGTCACGCTGTCAGCAGCGTTAACTTTTCCATTTGCAGCAATACTGTGTCCAGCAAACCAAGTCTTAAACTGGGTTTTGCTAATTTCACATTGGCTGGTTTGCGGATCGGTTGGAAGGTTAGTTCTAGCATTTACACTCAACCAACAAACTTGGTGGATTAAAATAGCACTCAATAAAACAATCTTGGTATTTATCATGGTAACTCCTTGTGAAAATCTATGGGGACAATCAAAATTTATTAACAATTCCCCTGTTGCATATTCCTTGCCACACTCCCCTGGCGCTGAAAACCAGATAATTTAAGGGTTTAGAGCTTACTATTTAAAGATTTGGGAGAATTCGACGTCTTTAAATTCATTTCTGACGTCAATAAAGCATGATAAATAGTATTTTTCTTATATAATCTGGATGTGGAATCCCATCCGAAACAAAACAATAAGCGCTTTACAACAAATTTTTAGAGGGTAGTTAATGTCAGATACATTACATAATATGGATACATTGCAGTATGTCTCTGCTACTCATCGTGATAAAAGTTTAACCAATCAATCTGAAGTTTCGCTTGTTCCAGCCTTAGTCATTCAAAACCACGCCGATCTTGCACGGATTGGCGATATTTGCTGGATCGACGACATACCAGGTAATAAGATATTACAACTCGCAAGAAACCAGCCTGATTTTTCTAAAAATCAATCACTTATTGGTACCCCTCTGGCAGATCCTTATCTCAGTCGGAGTCCGATTCAGCTGACACTGCTGAAAAATGGCGATATTAAGATCGATCTTGCAAACAGTAAAACTCAGCTTGTGATCAACGGCGAAGATATTAGCTCATCAAAAGTTATCGACAGTGAGCTAGTTTCCGCAGGAGTCGTGCTCGAATTAGGAAAACGCGTCACCTTATTGTTGAAATTATTACCTTATTCGAAAACTAATAGTGATAGTGACTATGGAATGATCGGTATCAGCCCAAAATTACAACTCGTCCGTGAAAAGTTAAAACATCTTACAAATTTTGATGGCTCCGTTTTGATTCGAGGAGCGACTGGTGTAGGCAAAGAATTAGTTGCCAAAGCATTATATGATATCGGCTCCCGAACAGATAAACCCTTTGTAAAAGTTAATCTCGGAGCTATTCCACCCTCGCTTGCCACATCAGAATTATTCGGAGTGCAAAAAGGTGCGTATACGGGTGCAGATAAAGATCGCAAAGGCTACTTTGCTGAAGCAAATGGTGGTACATTATTCCTCGATGAAATTGGCGAAGCATCATTAGAAGTTCAAAGTTTATTATTACGCGTACTTGAATCGGGGGAGTTTTACCCGGTAGGCAGCAGTAAACCCAAGAAGGTTGATGTTCGTCTATTAGCAGCTACCGATGTGGATCTAAATAAACAATGTTTAGAAAATAAATTTAAAGCACCGCTACTTCATCGCTTAGAAAATTACGAAATAAATTTACCCTCTCTCAGTGAAAGAAATGAAGACGTTGGTTTGTTGTTCTTACATTTTGCGAAACAGCAGTATTCGGAAATGAAAAAACAGTTTCCACAAGCCAAATCTGAAACACCCTGGGTTAGCAACGAAGTAGTCCGATTATTATTGAATAACCCATGGGAAGGAAATATTCGTCAGCTAAAAAATATTACTCACCAACTTGTAATTGATAGCCTAAACTCGAAGCAATTGATTTTATCAGAACATTTACGAGAAAAACTCAAGGTCGTATCCAACTTAAAGGTCGAAACAAAATCAGCAAGAAAAAATAAGCGAAAACCCAATACCGTATCTCATGAAGAACTGATTAATGCGTTAAAAAGTCAAACTTGGGAACTGCAAGCAACAGCGGATAGTTTAAACATATCCAGAACTTCTATTTACGAGTTAATGAAACTATATGATCTGAAAAGTGCGCATGACCTGACAATTGAAGAAATAAATAGTAGTTATATCACCTGTGATAAAGATATTGATAGAATGGTCTCTGATCTAAAGGTTTCAAAATATGGACTCAAAAGAAGATTAAAGGAACTTGATCTATAAATAATATATGTTCACTTCTGGTGATTTTTGGAAATAGCTTTTTGGGGCACTAACTAAATAGATGAAAATAATTTTTTGTATTCTAATTTGTATATCACTTTGTTCAAGCAACCTCCTAGCTCAGGAAGCTAAATGGGAGGTCGGTATCGGAATCGGAGGAATAACTCTTCCACATTACCCCGGCTCTGATGAAACATTAGAACTAATTCTTCCAGTACCTTATGGAAGTTATAAAGATGACAGAACGAAGATAGATCGAAACGGTCTTCATTATGATCTCTTCGGGATCAACGATTTAGATTTATCTCTTAGCTTTGGTGTAGGATTTCCAATCGACAGTGATGAAAACAAAGCGCGCGAAGGAATGCAAGATCTTAATCCAATATTTGAAGTAGGACCTTCTTTTAAATACTGGTTATTCAAGAATAAAAAAAGTAAATTGTCTCTAGAGCTACCAATAAGAGCGGCAGTGGCATTCGATGATTTCTCGACTAGCAATCAAGGTTTAACTGGTGACTTAAAAGTCAACTACGAAAAAAAAATAGATAATTGGAAATTAAGTGCTTTTTATCGAATGTTGTTTGCTGATAGAAAATATCATTCTCAATACTACGATGTAGATTTACCTTTTGTCACCCCAGAAAGAAGTTTTTATCGATCTAAAAAAGGAATTTCCGGACACGCCATCGGGTTCACTGCGAGCTTGCGTTTTGACAATTATTATTTCGGCTTATATAGTCGATATGAGAACTTATCCAATGCAGCAAATCACGATAGTCCTCTTTTGAAAAGCGACCATAATCTGTATTTTAGTGCTGTATTTAGTTGGGTATTTGCGACGAACGATTCTAGAAAATAAATTTTTTCGATGATAATTGATCATGAGTGGTATTAAAGACTTAAACACATTACTAAAACATCTGCGTCCTGAACTATCAGAAAGCGAATACGTATTTTGCTCAATTCAAGCGCCCAAACTTGATTTATTCTATAAACTAAATCCGATATGTACATTTAAAGAGAAAGAAGGAACAACTTTAGTATTAGAGAAATCCGTTGCTGAAAAAGAAAACTTAAAAGTCGAAGAAATATTTAAAAGAATAACCTTACAGGTACATTCCAGTTTAGAGGCTGTTGGGTTAACTGCCGCAGTTTCGAAAGCTCTAGCTGACGCGGGAATTAGCGCCAACGTCATAGCAGCCTATCATCACGACCATATTTTTGTTCCTACCAATAAATCATCTTTGGCATTAAAAATATTGCAAGAACTTACCAATCAAATTACTTAAGCCTTAAGTTTATTCACAGCCCAATACTCTGCAAGAAATATTCAGTTTGAGTTTTTAACTGCTTTAGTTCTATATTCGCATTCGATAAACGAAACAACCCTTGAATATAGGTAATTAAAATAAAAGCAACTTGATTAACGGGAAGATTGATCGAAGTTAAATTTAAGTCGATAGAATGCTGCAGCCTTTCAATCATAAATTGACTGAACAATTCTAAATCTCGCTGGAGAAATGTTTTCAGTTCTGGCTCACATAAAACCTCATCGACCATGCTGTTAACAATCAAACATCCATTGGGCTCGCTTTTGGACTTAATTGTCTTAAAAATTTCTGTAAACAAGGCTCTTATCCCAATAGAAAAATCATCATGACCAATCAATGCCTGTTGGCGTTTATATGTAACTTTTTGATTGTAGTGATCAAGCGAACGAAGAAAAACAGTCTTTTTATCCTTGAAACTATGATAAAAAGAACCATTCAGCATCTCCATTTCATTTAACAACTGCTTTAAAGAAGTATTGCTATATCCTTGCCGCCAGAACAAACGCGTCGCACGATCAAGTGCTTTCGTCTCATCGAATACTTTTGTTCTACCCATTTTCGACCCTCGCAAATCAAATTACCTAGCTGATTATACTATATTTGAGTGTTGACTCAAATATGAACTAACGATATAGTGTACGTAATTGAGCATTCGCTCAAATATAAATTCGTTTCTACCAACAAAGCTCGAGAGGTTTATCATGTCAAAAATATCCGTTATCGTCAGCGGCAATATCCGAAATCAAGACAAAGTCGATCAATACAAAAGCGTCGCTGGTCCAGTGATGAAAAAATACGATGCGATTATGCCGCCAAAATCATATGCGGTTGGCGAAGTTTTCGCTGGTAAAACATCACCATCATTTATGTTAGAAATTGAATTCCCGGATAGTGAAAAGGCCGTAGCTGCGTTTAATGATCCAGATTATGTGTCCGCAATTAACAATCGCGACGAAGGATTTGGTGATTTGAGTATTTTTATGGTGAATTAATGTCAGCACCGGTTCTGAATTAATTCGTTCCGGTGGTTGCCTCCCGTGCAGAATACGGGTCAGGCTCATTTAACAATAAATAATGATTTTTCTAATAACTTTATTTCTCGTTGCCACTGGTTATTGTTGATTTCCTTTCGTATTCGCGTTAGCGATGGTGAAATACTTCCCCGGTGCGTTAGTCCAAAGTATTTCGCTATTTCATTGTGGCTGGCTTTACTATACTGATGGCAAGCATAAATCGCAAATGCTCGATAAGGCAAACTACCTCTCTTTCCTTTTACCCTTTGACGAAGCTCACTTTTCTTTTGTTTAATTGCTTTTTCTACATGACTCATTAGCTCGTCAATACTCGGCTTATCTTCTAATGCAAGACGAAGTTTGACTAAATCTAGCTGGTCATTTTCTTGTTGGCGCTCAGTCCTAAACTCTTTGTCTCCCAAGACCGATAACACATTTCCTTTTCCATAAAAGCGTTTAAGATCTTCATCGATCCCTTTTTCGACATAGTTCATGTACCCTTTATATCGATGCCGATGCGCTAGCATTGTATAAGTTTTCTCGCGAAACAGCCAACTTTCAGGCTTGGCTTGATTAATATAAGCGGGATAGCTTGACCAAGGATAGTCGGCAAGCTCGTGGACGATTTTTTTCTTTACTTCCAGTGGATTTCGATGAATGTAGCGAGTTAATTGCAACAAATAAGCATCTTCATCGACCAGGACTGATTTGTAACGCCCTCGAAATAAAGTGCCATCTTTTTTATGTTTGCGATTGTAGCGTTGTGTATAAAGCCCGTTAACGTGCTTCATGATCTCTCGCAAATTAGCTTTGGGAGTTTCAATCAATAAGTGATAATGGTTGCTCATTAAGCAATAGGCATGAATAACAGCGCTATGTTCTTTGTTTGCTTCTGATAAGGTATTGAGAAATACCTCAAAGTCGTCATCATCTCGGAAGATAACTTGGTGGTTACGACCGCGATTCATCACATGATGAAAAGCGCCTTCATACTCAATTCTTGGAGGTCTTGACATGAATGAGATTATACATCACCGCTTATTACTGTCAAATGAGCCTGACCCGTATTTGTAATGCGTTTTTTGTATTTCGGTTTCCTGCGTTTTGTTAAGCTTTGCTTTCGATAACATTCGATTTCTCATGAATTTGACTACCAATATAAAATAGCAAAACAAAATATTCTAAAAAAAGGCTAACTACCATCCAAGCCCATTTATACTGAATTGAAATAGATCGTATTCGATAAATCCACACCGCAGAAAGTAATCCAGGTGAAATATAAAGCATCAAAGTAAAAAACGCAGTAACTAAGTACTCAGACAAAGTTGATAGCTTATCTGTTGATTCCCCTTCGAAGACTAGCGCCATGAGTGATTTATCTGGCAGCATCATAGATGCTATATATTGCAGAGGCAAAGTAACAGCCATTAACAATACATACACGTGCAATTCATTTTTCATCCGTATGCTTCTTCCCTAGCTTAACGCCTCAAGCAGAATTGCGAGTATCGCATATGCTGCCTTGACTTGTTAGGTGAATTACTCAATGAGTATGTCTTTAGATTTGCCATAAGCGCCACATAATCCGCCTTGTTCTGGGTACCAGAATACTTGAAGAAATGGTACGTACCCATCAATGATCTTTAAATCAAATGTTACGACGAAATTTGAACCAACTTCTTTCGCATGGATTCGTTTCCAATATTCACCAAATCTATATTCATTACCTTTAGGATAGTAGCCTACCTTAATTTGAGTACCAAAATTTAAATGGCCTGCCTTCTTTGAAATTGTTGCCCTAAATTTATTTTTACCAATATTTTCAACATCTATAAGTGCGTCATATTCTGATCCCATTCTGGGAATAGAACACGCCCATGACATGGATGGTGCAAGAAAGATTAATACACAAAATATAGCTAAACTCTTTTTCATCTTATTCACCTAACGAGGCTGTAGAAAAAGCCAATTTACGACGGTCATTCCCCTTAAGCCAGATTTGTTTTAATTTGAATTCACTTTGCCTGTATTTTTTTCTTATTTCAACTATTTATTTCTAACCTGTA
>Ga0316204_10001710_pt1 | contig 56340 bp, 45 predicted proteins | sample 6monrhotite_MG_2_FD_205661 | JGI IMG/M metagenome (GOLD analysis project Ga0316204, IMG submission 205661) | Microbial mat bacterial communities from mineral coupon in-situ incubated in ocean water Damariscotta River, Maine, United States -... | ecosystem: Environmental > Aquatic > Marine >... | reverse complement strand
GGACAGAACGGCAGCTCGGTCTTCACCAGCTCACCCGCTGCATCGACCCACGCATGCACGATGCAGCCCCGTCCTTCCCGCTCTTCCGCCTCGCTGGACCACGCCGGCACCACCTGCTTGGCCAACCTGTCGTTCACCCCCTTGGCGTGCCTGAGGGTGACCTCCTCCACAGAGGCCTTGGCGGCCTCGGCGTAGCGCCAGCGCTCCAGCGCCGCCGTGAGCTGCTCTGCCGGCTTCTTGCAGAACGCCCCCTTGATCGACCGCACGTCGACCGAGCCGTCTGGGGCCACGTCCAGGGTGGCCTCGCACTCGAGGTCCACGTTCGGGTAGTCGGGCCGCTCCCACGCCACCACATCCCGAGCTCCAGCCAACGCCAACCACGCCCAAAACACCACGCTACCTCCAGGGCACATCGAGTGCCGCAGCCTAGCCCGTCAGGGCTGGAGGCACTCCGCCCGACCTCCTGGCGGTTCACACCCATTTCAACGGCCGCTCACCGGAACATGGTCACGGAAAGGTCATGGGAAGGCACCAGGAGGTTCTTCCCGTGCGTACCATCGCCCTCGCTCTCTCCCCCGCCGCTCGCCAGTCCCTCACCCGCGAGCTCGCCGACCGCGTCGCCGCCACCCCGTGGCTTCGTCCGGCCCTCGAGCTGTCGGCCGTGGCCCTCACCGCCACCCTCCACCTCGCGTGGCCCAGCACCGGCCTGCCCCGCGCCGTGCTCGTCTTCCCGATGGTGGCCCTGTGGATCGGCTACATCGTGCGCCGCTACCGCCAAGACCCCAAGGCGGTCGCTGCCTGGGGCCTGCGTCGCGAGGGCCTGCTCCCCACCACCCTGGCGACGGGGGCGGTGATGGCGGTCGGCGGCACGGCCATGGGGTTGTATGGATGGTGGACCGGTGCCAGCCTGCCTCCCTGGTACGCGGCGGTCGTCCTGCTCAGCTACCCGGTGTTCGGCCTGGTGCAGCAGCTCATCGTCCAGGGCCTGGTCACGGGCAACCTCAGCAAGCTGCCGGGCAAGCTCGGCCACCCCGCCGTGGCCACCCTCCTGAGCGCCAGCCTGTTCGGCCTCGTGCACTGGCCCGAGACCGAGCTGATGATCGGCACCTTCTTCCTGGGCCTCGCCTTCGCGCCCATCTGGATGCGGTGGCGGAACCTCTTCCCGCTGGCGGTGGCCCACGGCTGGCTCGGGATGGCCATCTTCTACATCGTCCTGCAGCGGGACCCGCTGATGACCTACTTTGGGTAGACCGGCGCTCTCCGACGACCGCCCTTGCCCCGTTACGGCACCCCATGTCCTCGACGCGCATCCTCCTCGGCCTCGTCCTCCTGCTCGCTGCCCCGCTGGTGTTGCTCGCCGGCCTGTTCGGCGCGGGCATGGGCATCCACGAGTTCGAGGTCCGACAGCTGGAGCGCGACCTGCTGGCCCTGCCGCTTCCGCCCGACGCCGCGCGGGTCGCCCACGGTCGCGCCATCCACGGCCCCGTCAGCTCCAACTACTGCCTGCTCGACGCCGCCATGGTCGTCGACCTGCCCCCCAATACCGAGTGGCCCGACGGCCCCGCCGAGGTCCTCGACGACCCCGCCCAGGCCCCCATGCCTGGGCCCAGCGTCGCCGCCGACCTCGCGGCCAAGCACCCACCCGCACCGAACCGGCGCTACGTCGCGCTCCAGGTCCACGACGCCACCAGCTTCGCCTTCCACTGGGACCTGCGCTGCCACTGAGGGGCCCTCCCCATCCGACCTGCTAGAGCCCCTCAGCAACGACCGTTCGAAGCATGTCCCGGCTGAACGCGTCCAGACGCGTAGAGGTCGACGCCGCCAATGGCGTACCCGCCATCGCCGTGTCCAGATCCGAGACGACGAAGGTGTACAGGTACCCCGTCCCCACATCCGACCGGGCGGCATGGGTACCAGGGAGGAAGTCCCGCACGTCGCGTGTGGTCGCCTTCGGATCCAGGCCGTCGTGATGGGCCTCGAACAACGCCACCATGCAGGGGTATGACCTACAGTCCACGGCGATGGACTCGAGTCCGTCCGTCTCGGCGAGGAGCGCCTCCAGGTCCACCTCCACCGCCGCCGGAAGGAAGCGAGAATCCAACCCTTCGGGCCAAGGCGGCATGGCGTCACCGTCATCATCGCCCGTCCGCAGGGTCTCCAGTTCCGACTCACAGTCCTCCAACCTGGCGTGCAGAACGGCCAACTGCGTGCGAACCGCGTCCGGAATGGGAGGTGTCTCCCGGTCGGAGGCATCCGCGTCCTGCCGCGGCAGCTCGGGCAGGGGCTCGACCGCCACTGCACACGGCCCGACGTACCGGCCGAGCGCGAGCCCGAGCAGGAAGGTCGCCACCGACACCGCCATCCCGATGCGAGACGTCATCACGCTAGAGCAGCTCGGTCAGGGACCGCACCACCCGGTCGGCTTCCATCGGTGGCTCAGACCCATGGTGGTCGATCCACACCGTGGCCGTGCCCGCCGCCTTGCCGGCCCGCAGGTCGTCGACGTAGTCCCCGACCATCACCGCGTCGGCCCCTCCAACCCCCCACTGGCCGAGCAGGCGCAGCAGCGGCTCGGGCGATGGCTTCGGCGCCGCGCACGTGCGCCCCAGCACGGCATCCTCGCCGAACCACCGGGCCAGCCCGATGACGTTCAACGTGCGCCACGCCCCCTCCCGGGTGTTCCGCGTCACGATGCCTACGGGGCCCGATAGCGACGCCAACAGGGCCTCGGCCCCCTCGGCCGCCTGGGCCCCCCGCACCAGGGACGACTCCCACTCCTTGACCGCCTGCTGCAGCTCGGCCTGCTCCACCTCGGGCCGCTGGGCGATGCCCGTGAGGATGTCGAGGTCCAGCGGCAACCCCACCGAGCGCTTGAACCCGGCGAAGTCGTGCATCGGCACCGTCAGGGTGCCGTCGAGGTCGAAGATCCAGGCGTGGGGACTCATGGCGCACCATCGAGGTCCGGGTAGTGCCGGAAGATGCCGTGGGCGTTGAAGGGCAGACGCCGCTGCGACGCCCGGTAGGCTGCCACCCGAGGCAGCGCGAACACCTGGTCCCGATGGGCGACCAGCCGCGGGACCTCGCCGAGCCGCCCCGCCATCGCCAACGGGAAGGCGTGACTCAGCCCGTCGATGGCGTGGGCGAGGAACAGGTCGGCGTAGGTGCGCTCGGGCCCCAGCAGCCAGCCGGAACCCGGGTGCTCGGCCGCGTTGTGGGCGAGCACGGCATCGAAGCGGGCCAAGAACTTGGGCAGCCGCTGGCCACGGAAGGACACGGCGGCCTTCTGGGCTTCGGTCCGCTGATCCTCGAAGTACAGCGCCGTGCTCACCGGATGGTGGGTGTCGTGGACCTCGCCCAGGAGATCCATCACGGTCATCGCCAGCTGGAGCGCATGGCAGGCGTGGGCCTCGCTGGACCCCTCGAGCCCGTGCTTGCACGCCACGTACCGCGCGATCGAAGCGGTCTGGGACAGACGCAGCCCGCCGATCTCGAGCACGGGCACCGCGAAGTGAGGCAGCTCCCCTGGGGCCGACAGGGCGTCGAGGACCGGCTGCACGCTTCCTTGCTCCCGGGCGGGCTCCGACCAGTCGAGCCCTGCTTCCGCCAGCACCAGCCGCACCAGCTCGCCCCGCCCGGGAAGCTGAGGCCAGTAGAGCAACCGCACCGGCATCAATCGACCTCCCACAGATGGAAGACCTCCTGCCGGGCCTCGCCGAAGCGCTCGCGGACGTCTTCGCTCTCGCGCAGCAGCTCCAGCACCTTGTCGTTGAGCAGCGTGAGCCGCTTGGCCAGCACCCGCGACAGCTCCAGCCCCAGCTTCAACACCGAGGGATCCGAGAGCTCCACCATCTCGAGGAAGGCCTGCCGGTCCATCGCGAACACCTTGAGGTCCGACAGGGCGCGGACCGTGGCGGTGCGGGGCAGCTCCAGCAGCAGCGACATCTCCCCGAGCACGTCGCCAGGGCCGAGACGGGCGATGGCGCGCTGCACGCCACCGTTGTCCCGGCGGAGCACCTCGACCTGCCCATCGAGGATCACCATCATCCGAGGCCCCGTGGCTCCTTCCTCCAGCACCAGCGCATCTTCCTGCCAATACTCGATGCGTCCGACCTCCGCGAGACGACCGACTTCATCGGCGCTCAGGGGCTGCAGGAGCTCGGTCTGATGCAGAGCAGACAAGATCTCGTCGGTCATTCGGTGCTCACCAGCGTGGGATGGTCGGGCATCATAGACCGATGGACATGGGCCGTGGTCTTCTCGCAGTGCTGACCTTGCTCGGGTGTGGGCCCGGGGTGGAGCTGCCGTGGGGCCAAGCCCCGGAGCCGCCGCCCCCCGAGGCCAGCCCCGGTCTGTTGGTGCTCACCCTCGAAGACGCCCCCGCCGCCCGCTTCACCCCTTGGGGGGGCACCGACGACCGTCTCGATGCGTTCGCCAGCCTGGGCACCACCTGGCTGCGCGCCTACGCTCCGACGCCGCTGCGTCAGCCCAACCTCGCCAGCCTGTGGACCGGTGTGCCCCCCGACCAGCACGGCGTCTGGCTCGACGGCATGCAGGTGCTGCCCGACCACCACACGCTGCTCTTCGAGGCCCTCGACGAAGCGGGCTGGCACACCGCCACCAGCACCGGCACCCTGCTGACCGACGAGCGCTGGGGGCTGCACCAGGGGGCCCGCAGCGTGTCCGTCCACGACGACGTGCTGCCGAGGCCGCTGCCCGCGTCCTCCGTCGTCGACCGCCTCGAGGTCCGCGACGAGCCCCAGGCCGCCTGGGTCCACCTCGCTGCCGACGGCCTCGGCGCCGTGGAGCCGCTGGTGGGGCGCTGGGTGGAGGCGCATCCCGAGGGCTGGGTCGTGGTCGCGGGCGTGCACGGCCGGGGCAGCGGCCTGACCCTCGACGACGACGCCCTGCGCCTTCCCCTCATCGTCGTCGGCCCAGGCTTCGAGGCCAATGTCCAAGTCGACGACGTCGTGGCGCTCCAGGACCTCGCCCCCACGCTGCGGGCCCTGGTCGGCCTCGCCGCCGAGGGGCCCACGCTGCAGGAGGGCGGCGCCGACGTCGTGCATCACGCCACCCACTTGGGCCGCGCGTTGTTCGGCCGAGGGGTGCTCGAGGCCACCACCGAGCCCCACGGCCGGGTCGTGCTCGGGGCGAAGAGCCGCTGGTACGGCGCCCTCGGCACCCGCATCCCCTCCGACGGCCACATCGTGCCCGACGATCATGGCGCCGTGGTCCGCCACCAGGCCCGTCGAGCCGAGGCCCCCACCGACACCGCGCCGGTCGCCTTCGTGCCCCTCGCCGAGCGGGCTCAGCTGGCCCAGGTCGCTCCACACACCCTCGGCGACCCCGACGCGGCCGCCGGCGACCGCGACCCCGCCCCCGGGCTGGCCACCTTCGTCGACGCCATCCGCAAACCCCTGCAGTTCAAGCAGCACCGGGAGCTGCACCAGGTCGCCGACGAGCTCGAGGGCACCCCGTTCGCCCACCTCCTCCGGGCCATCGCCGCCCGAGGGCAGGCCGACGCCGACACCGCGGCCGCCGCCCTCGAAGCCGGTCACGGAGCCGCCACGGGGCCCACCTTCGCCTGGCATCGGGCAGAGCTCGCCCTCGACCGGTGCCGGGTCGACGAGGCCGACGCCTGGCTCGAGCGGGTCACCGACACCGAGCCCCTGCGGCCGGCCCCCACCGCCGCCCTCGTCCACCGTGCGCTGGCCCATGGCCCACTGCCCCCCGGCCTCACCCGCCACCGCGACACCCTCGTCGCCACCTGGCCCCAGCACCCCTACGTGCCGCCGCTGTCCGACCCCCTCGCCACCGCCCACCTCCCCGTGCGCCCCGGCTCTCCCGTCACCGGCCTGCTCCGGGCCCGGGCCGACTGGCACCGGGGCCACGCCACCAAGGCCATCGAGGCCTTGCGCGCGGCGGTCGCCCTCGACCCCATGGACTGCACCCTGCGGGTCGAGCTCGCCCGCTGGTACCTCGAGGCCGACGAGCGCTTCGGCGCGCAGCGGCTCCTCGCCCCGCTGGTCCGGGCCCAGCCCGACGACCCCGTCCTCAAGGAGCTCTCGGACCGAGCCAAGGTGAGCCCCGACGAGCGCCACGAGCGGAGCGTCGACCGCACGTGGAACCGGCCCTGAGGGGATACAGAAGCCACCTCGGGAGGCCCTGTTGACCAGCTACCATCTCCGCCGCGATTTCGGCTCGCTCACCGGCGAATGCCACGTCACCGATGCCGAAGGGCAGGAACGCTTCCGCATCGAAGGGCGATGGCTCAAGGGGGGCGTCACGTTCACGGACCTCGTCTCCGGCGATGTCCTGGTCCTCGCGCCGATCCTGCGCTCGATGAACGCCACGTGGGAGGTCCGCCGCAACGACACGGTGATCGCCATGTTCGAGGGCTCCGGCTGGTTCCTCCCGTCGTTCACCCTCGATGTGCCCGGCCCCAACGACTACACCATCGAGCAGAAGAAGGTGTTCGGCCTGGACGCCGTGGTCACGAGGCCCGTCGAAGGACGGGTCGCCCGTATCCATCAGCCGAGCGGGAGGTCCGGGGACCTTCAGATCGACGTGGAGCCCGGCCAAGACGAGGTCTTCATCGCGGCATGTGCCGCGATCCTCATGAGGATCCGCAGCCAGTGAGGCCCACCCCAGGCCGTACCTGCGAGCGCCAGGTCCCGCCATGGAGGCATCGCCGGCCCTAGCGCCAGTCCTGGAAGCTGAGCCGTGGCAGCCCGTGGCGCGCCCGAGCCTCGTCGCAGGTAGGGTCCCGCTCGCCTCGCTCCAGGGAGGCCACGACGTCGACGCAGGGAGAAGGCCGGTCGGCGTACAGGGTGCACCGCACCCGGTCGCCGATGGTTCCCTGCAGGCCCACGCACCGAGGGCTCTCCCCCTCCGTGCCGCGCATCACCCGGTGCCGCTTCGTCGGCGCCGCCACCACATGGGGCTGGAGGGCCGCCGAGACCTCGGAGGCGTCGAACTGAACGGCCCACGTGCTGCAGCACGCGCCGCATTCCAGGCAAGGGTGCGCCATGCTGAGCCTCCACCCGCGGAGCGTAGCGTCCTGCTCCACCCTCCGCTCGCCACGACGTCGCCCCTCGATGTCGCGCCCGTCGTCCGACCGGCCCTACCAGCCGTCGAGCGGGTACCAGCGGCTCGCCCCCGGCGTGAACGGTCCGCCATTGATGCACACCGCCTCGGCCTCCCACGCCATGGTGCCGGCCGTGTCGTATTCCCGCACCCAGTCCCCCGAGCAGCCCACCACCGCGTGGCCCGCCGCGGTGGTGCGGGCCGTGCCTTGCGGCCCGCAGGAGCCCTGACGGGTCGGATGCTCGGCCTCGACCGTCGCGGTGAGCGCCGTCTCGTCCAGCTCGATCACGAGCCCGCGCCCATGGAGGTTGTCCAGCAGCTGCAGCTTGCCGTCGTCTCGGAGGTTCACGCTGTGTTGGTCGATGAAAGAGTCGGACCCGCCCACCAAGCTCCAGTCGATGGTGAGGGTGTCGCCAAAGCCCGCGCCACCGTTGCCGAGGAGGTACCACTGCGGCGTGCCGAAGCTCGCGCTGGTCCAGTCGCCGTCCAGCTTCACCACGGTGTTCAGCGACAGCCAGGACAGGTAGATGTCCCCCGCGTCGTCGACGAAGACGGTGTTGGTGTGGAGAAAGTCACCGCCCCACCCCGATGGCATGGGCAGCTGGTCGAAGGCACGCCACCGTGCAAGCTCGGTCCCGGTGGCATCGAACAACACCAAGTTGTCCAACACATCGGCGTTGAACCCACCGGAGAATTCCTCTCGATAGATGATGTAGTACACGCCATTGCGCTTCATGATGTCATGGTGAAAGTTGCCGAACGGCCCCCCGGCCGTCACCCCGAACGTGTCGTCCAGGTTGACGAGGCGCATCACGTCGACCCCCATCAGATCCACTTCTGCTACGGTGCCCTCGCTCTCTCCTAGGACCGTGTGGTCTTCGGTGAAGGACACCATGTCGTTGTACCCGAGCATGCCGTTGGCCACCAGTTGCTGGTACCACACCATGTCGCCCGTGTGGGTGTCGTAGACCACGGCAATGGCGTCGCTGGTGCAGGACAGGTGCGTGCCCATCAGGTCCGTGCTCGAGGTCCCCGTCACGTCGAGGTAGCTGGCCACGACCCCCGGCGGCAGCGTGGTGGCCACCGAGGCAGTGGCCGTGGTGTCGGGCCATTCGGTGGCCCAGACCACGACGTCATAGTCCTTCAGCGGCGCCATGAAGTAGAGCGGCAGCGTGTGCTCGGCAGACAGATCGGCGCTGGCTGCCGTGCGGGTCACCGAGAGCCCGTCGCTTCGTACGAAGCTCAGCTCCACGGGCTGGGCGGGCTCCACGTCCACGGTGCACTCGAAGCGCAGCGCGTTGTCGGTCGGCGTGCATGCGACCTCGAGGAGGGTGGGCTCCCCGAAGCCGGTGATCGAGCCCGTGTCGCCGGTGGCATCGGTGTCTGTGTCCGTATCCACGTCGGTGTCCGCGTCCGTGTCCGCATCGGTGTCGGTGTCGGTGTCGGCATCGGACGGCGCGTCGTCGCCGGTGGGATCATCGTCCTTGGAGCCACAGGCGGTCAGGGCGAGCAGGGACAGGAAGGCGAGGCGCATGGGCACTCCAGGGTGCGGCGGGTCGTGGCACCCGCGGAGTATAGGGCGTCCCCGCGGCAGTCGTGGGACGGGATTCACCGCAGGCCACCCGCCCCACGGTCACGCCCGGCGGCGCAGGACCCACGGGAGGAGCAGCCCCCCCAGGCCGCCGGCCATCGGGCCGACCTGAGTGCACCCGCAGCCTCCCTCGTCGCCCTCCCAGCTGGGGCTGGAGGTGGGCTCCGTCCCCTCGGAGCCGGTGTCGCCGGTGGCATCGATGCCCCCCGTGTCGCCGGTCGCCGCGGGGACAGAGCGGCCGGTGTCGCCCGTGTGGCCGGTCTCCACGGGGAACTCCGGCTCGGGCCCAAGCCACACCGTGGCGGTGCGGTGGCCCGAGGCGAAGTCGAACCAGCTGACGACCAGGTCGCCACGCCCGTCTCCGCTGATGTCGGCGGTGGTGACCTCGAGGGCCGCTCGGGGGTTCCCTGGGCTCCAGGTGAGCGCCCCCATGGCCTCCAGCTCGAGGCCCGACGCATCGCTCCACGGCAGCTCTCGAACGCTGCCTTGGGCGCCAAACACCACCTCCTCCACGCCGTCGCCGTTCCAGTCGTCGAGGGTGGCGAGCTCCAGGCCGTAGGCCAGGGAGAAAGCGAAGGGCGTGCTGGTGCGCAGCCTGGGCGTCGTCTGGATGTCGTCGAGGACGTCGATGAAGCCGGAGGCATTCTCGTCGACGAGGTGCGCACACACGACCACGAGCTCGTCGTCCCCGCTTCCGTCCACGTCGGCGGCGGTCAGCTCGACGCTGCAGTCGTGCTCCTCCCGCCCATAGGTCCACAGAGGGACGGGGTCGAAGCCGTCCAGCCCGCCTCGGAGCACGACGAGGGAGGCGGTCTTGCCGTCCACGGCCCCCTGGAACCCGACGTCGTCGAAGCCGTCGCCGTCGAGGTCGCCCAGCGCCCACACCCCACGGGGCCGGTCCACGAGATCGTGAGCGGGGCCCGCCTCGCTCGGCCCCGTCGGTCCACCGAGGAACATCGTGGTGTCGACGAAGGCGTCATCGAAGCCATCCCCGTCGATGTCGCCGAGAGCAAAGGAGTAGCCGTAGTCGTCGGTGAGCGACCACGTGGCCGGGACCGGCCCACCGGGCTGGCCTCGCAGCCCCAGGAGCCCCCGTCGGGCCCCCCCGACCTGGCTGGTGACCAGAACGTCCACCAGGCCGTCTCCATCGTAGTCGCCTGGGAGGATGTCGATGAAGCCGATGCCCTGGACATCGTAGGGAATGGGCACCCCGGCCGGTGCAGCGCCAGGGACCCCGGGCCACAGCAGCACGTCGGTGTCCTTTCCGAAGAGCAGATCCCCGACGCCGTCCGCGTCGAGGTCGGCGACGGCGTGGGGCATCACGTACCCGCTCTGCAGATCGAGGGCGGCGTCTGGGGGCGCGGTGGCATGGGCGCAAGCCAGCCACAGAACCAGGGACGTCACGTCGAGCCGCCTACAGCAACCCAGGGATGGTGCCAGACACCTCCCCCAAGTCCTCGTTCACGCCCACCGCCGCCATGCACGTGTTCAGCACGTTCACCGGGTGGTACCCGTCCGCCACGATGTGCTCCCCCTGGGTCATGCCGCTGGCCCCCCCGGCGGTGAGCACGGCCATGTTCTCGGTGGAGTGGGTGGAGTTGTCGTTGCCGCTGCCCGGGTCGAAGCCGTGGCCCGCCTCGAAGAGCATGGCCAGGGCGCAGTTGTCGAGCACCGAGCCTGCCCCCTCCGGGGTGTCCCGCAGCTTGGCCGCCAGGTAGCCGAACTGATCGATGTGCCAGTTGGGCACCGCCGAGTGGATGTCGGTGCCAAGCCAGCTGTGGCCGAGCTCGTGTTGGTCGTAGGGCTGGCCGCTGTAGGGGTGGCTGTTCATGTGGGATTGGGCCATCGTGTACAGCAAGGCCACCGAGCGGGACAGGTCGCAGGTGAAGGCCATGGCGATCAGATCGGCGAAGCGCTGGGCCCGCACGGTCTCGTCGGACCAGCCCAGGTTCACGTTGAAGTCGCTACCCCCCGCCGATTCCTGGGAGCCCCCCACCACCGGGTCCGTGCCCGGATCGGGGAACTGGTAGCAGGTCTCGGTGATGTCGGGACTGATGGCGTCGAGCTGCCGCTCGAGGTCGCGGATCTCAGCGAGGTGCTGCTCCATCCGCTGCCGGTCGGCCGCGCCGAGCCGCGGGGTGAGCCGCTCGAAGTCGCCCTTCACGATGTCGATGACCGACTGCCGCTTGAGCAGCTCCCGCGCCTGGGCCAGGGCCTGACTGTCGTCCGGGGGCACGAAGGAGGTGAACAGGGAGTCGTAGGCCGCCTTGGGGCTGATCTGACCCGGCACGCCGGTGACGCCGCCGTAGCCGTCGTCGCGGTACGAGATGATGTCGCGACCATAAGGGGCGCTGACCGTGAGGTACCAGGCGGCCTGCACCTGAAACTGCAGCGACGGGAAGGTGGTCCCCTTGCCGATGGCGTTGGCCACGACCTGGTCGGCGGTGACGCCGCGCACGCTGTAGTCGCCGCTGTCCTGGTTGCGCATGCCGGAGATCAACGGACCGAGGGCCTGGATGTGGAAGTCCCAGGCCCAGCCTCCGGCGGGGATGCCGCTGCCGGTGTCGTAGGGGACGCGCAGGCCGCTGATGATCGAGATGCGGTCGCGGATGTTGCCGTGGTTGGCCAACGAGGCGGCACCAGATTTCAGATCGTAGCCAGAGCCCACAAGGTCGGGCACCACGAGGTTGTGCACGTCGTCGCCATCGCAGCCCAGCGCGCAGCCGCCGAAGGCGAAGCCGAAGCGCTTGGGGATGGCCAGACCGCCGGCGAGGGCTTCGCCGTGGGGTCCGAGCATGATCTCGAGGGCGGGAAGGGCCATGCTGACGCCCAGGGCGCCCCGCAGGAACGTGCGGCGGTCGAGTGGCTGGCTCATGGGGCCTCCTCTTCTCGGCGGTACTGGAAGGCCTCGTCGCTCACGAGATCGAGGAAGAGCTGGTCGAGTCGGTGGTCGGCGGCGGGGAAGTCGTCGTTGAGGCGGTCGAGGTAGGGCAAGTCGGCCTCGGTGGGCTCATGGCCGAGGGCGATGCGGAAGGACTGCTGCACCGCACAGCGGGCGAGGGTCTGGCCGTCGACGAGCACGTCGGAGAGGCCCGCGGGGCCTTGGAAGGGCTCGCCATCGAGGTCGCCGTCGCCGGAGATGGCGCAGTCGGGGTCGCCGTTGTCGTGCTCTCGGTAGACCCCCTGCTGGTCGAAGTTCTCGAGGCCGAAGCCGATGGGATCGATGAGCTCGTGGCAGCTGCTGCACGCCCCCGACGACGCATGCACCGCGTAGCGGTCTTCCTTGCAGTCGCCGACCTCGCCCTCGGGGGGCTCGTCGGTGTTGACCCCGGGCGGGGGCGGCGGGATGGTCTGGCAGAGCAGCCGCTCCCGCACGAGCTTGCCCCGCAGGGTGGGGCTGGTGTCGCCGAACTTGGCGTTGACCGACAGGAAGCTGCCGTGGGAGAGCAGGCCCTGACGCCCGCTGCTGCCGTAGTCCACCCACGCAGGGCCCCCGGGTGCCGGCAGGCCGTAGTGGTCGGCGAGGGTGTCGTCGATGAAGGTCTCTTGGGCGGTGAACAGCTCCAGCCAGGAGGCCTGCCGCTCGAACACGACGTCCTCCACCAGCGCCCGACTCTCGGCCCGGAAGGCGGCCGTGAGCTCGGGGTCGTGGGGGAGCTGCCAGTAGCCGAGCCACATGGCGTGGAAGCGGTCGATGCGGGCGCGGGCTGCCGGGTCGGCGAGGAGCTGCTCTGCGGTGGTGCGGATGCCCTCGGGGGTGTCGAGCACGCCCTGGTCGGCCTGGTCGAGGAGCCAGCGGTTCGGCGTGGTGCCCCACAGCAGGTAGGACAAGCGGGTGGCGACCTCGTGGCCGTCGAGCTTGAAGACGCCAGCCTCTTGGGTCTCCGTGCCGAGCTCGATGCGGTACACGAAGTGGGGGTGCTGGAGCAGGACCCGCAGCATCACGTCGACGCCGTCCCAGAAGTCCCCCGCGTCGGCCGCGAACGTGGCGCCGAGATCGACCCAGACCGCCACCTCGTCGTCGTCGACCGGCCGCCGCAGCGCCAGGCGACCGAAGTCCCGGGCGAAGGCCTCGAGGCACGCCACGTCGGTGGCGCCGGTGGGCTCGCAGGGCACCACCTCCGCTCGTCGGACGGAATCGGCGACGAGTCGCGCGGCCACGCCGTTCGCCAGCCCCTCGACGCCGCTGACCAACACGGCCGAGACCTCTTGGGTGGTGAAGTCGTTGTCGAAGGGGTCGACGACGTCGGAGGGCAGCCCGAGCGTGGCAGGCTGGGTGTCGTCGCCCATCAGCGTGAGGATGGTGGCGTCGTACTCGGCGCGGGAGAGCCGCCGGGCACCCACCGCGCCCACCCCGAGGTCTTCCTCCACCGTGGGCACCGTGACGGCGGTGCTGGTGTCGGTCGTGGAGGGGTTCTTGCCCTGGCCAGCAGGGTCATCGCCCTTGCAACCCGCGAGAAGGAGCGCGAGAAGCAGCGTGGTCGTCATGATGGTTCCCCCCCGGGACCGTGATTGGAGCGGCAGTATACCCAGCAGGCCCCCAGTCCACGCCTACATGGGACCTACCCGATGGAGGCAAGCGTCGCCGCCAAGAGCAGGCGACCCCATCCCAAGGCAAGCCCGCTCGGCTTCATCGGTCCCGTGGACCGAGGCCGTTCGTTGCAGGCCGGGGCTGTCTCTCCGTGCACTCGGTCGGCGCCGGACACGTCCGACGCGGGGCGCCGAGACCTGAGCGACGGTTCGGGCCCGTGCTGTCCGAAGACTGCGTAGGTCTGCAGCAAGCCCGTCAGGCGTCCAGAACGAGACGGTCGCCTCTTGAACAGCACTGTGGCCAAAGACGCCAGCCGCTGAATCCGGTCCCTCCTGCCCCCTTTAGACGTATGCCACCCTATCGCGGCCAATATCGAAACCGTCCCACACCTCGATGTTGCAGGTGCCCACATCCAACTCGTGGTCCCACATTCTTCACACCCAGGTGGGTGCCACCAGCGCCTCGGCCTGCATGTGCACGGCCTGGGCTTCCAGCGCTTCACGCACCGCGGCTGCTGGCCGAGGAAGTGCTGCAGCTGCCTACCGAAAGACGAAGCCCCAGCCGTGGCTTCCCTTCGACTGCTTGCTAGCGGACGCCCGCTCCACGTCGCACCCCTCCTCGTCGTGCGTGACGACGAATCCGGTGCTGCCGCTGCGCGTACCGGTCGTCAAGGTCGTCCCGCAGGCAGTGACCACAGCGGCCTTGGTGTGGTGCCCAGACGGGAGCACCGCCACCAGCCCCTCTCCCTGTAGGAGCCGCACAGGCGCCTCCTCTGCCCGGGTGACGGTGATCTCGTCGGTGCGACCGTTGAGCCAAAACCCCACACTGTAGCGGGCGGGCGCAGCAGGCCGCCTTTCCGTACAGGTGCCATCGGCATCCGCGCGCGCGTACGGGGTGTCGAGGCTGAACGCCACCGTCTCCCCAGGAGGCCGGGGGGTCGCAGCCTCAGCGTAGGCCGCCACGTCGCCCATGGGGATGTTGCACGTCCGGGTAGAGATGGGGCTCGCGACTTCGTAGCGACAGGTTTCGCCGTTGGAACGTATGCTGATGCTGCCCCACCCGAACGGCCCACGGTCCTCCAGGCACTCGAGCGCTTCGCATGCAGCGAGCTTGGCCCACTGGGTGTCATCGCACGCCGGCAACCCCTCGGGGCGCACCGCGTTGGCCGCCTCCGGCCGTTCGAGCAACCACACGAAGCGGACCCCATCATCCTCGTCCGTCAGCAGCGCGTAGCCCGTGTCGCAGTACGTCTGCAGCGCGATGCCGCCATCGTCGCGGAGGTCATGCACGAAGCGGCATCCGCTCCCATCCGGCACGGAGAACCGAACCTCGGCGATGCCGGCCGGAAAGGCTGGGAGGGCCACGGCCCGTCCCGCAGGCACGGGGTTGCCGCACGAGGGACAGTCCAGTTGACCCTGCACGGCCTCGACACGAAGCGGCAGCGGGCCCCCGTTCGCCACCACCACCATCTCCAACGGAACCGCCCAAGCGAGCGAAGCCATCCACCCAAACCCCAACATCCTTCTCCTCGACGACGACGACACGACGAGGGAGCGATCTCCAGAGCCGGGCCAGCGTCCCCTCACCCTATACGAGGACCTCAGCGCCGTGCCGGGCGGCAGGGACCGAACGGGTCGCTCGGGCTTGCGGGCCACCACGTGGGGCACGTGGCTGGAGGCCTCGACCTCGGGCGTCTCCAGGTCCACGGTCATCGTCCAAGGGGCGTGCCTGGCCTCACCCGTTGCCTCCCGTCCTCGATCCGTCGCCGAACCACCTTCTGAGCCACTTCTTCAACGGGCCACCCCCCGCTGCGCGCGTCGCCGCTGTGGACTCGACCCGCTTGGGCGCCGTGCCTTCTTGGGAGCGTTCATCGAGGAACGAAATGTGGGCCCAGTCGGGATGCTGCTCCGGGCGAGTATGCGTGCGAGCCGCCACGATGGGCTGCAGATGCTCGGCGGCCCATCGAGGGAGGTCGACGGACAGCCCGGCCTGCGCCTGCAGCGTCCGGATCCGGTCTTCCACCTGGGCGGCCGACAGCCGGTCCCCAGGTTCGAACAGGCACATTTGCTCCACGAGGGCCGCCACCGAGCCGGTCGTGGCGTCGTCGAGGTCGCGATGGGTCAGCTGTTCGAGCTGCTCCCGCAGGCGCATGTCATGGAACAGCGGCTTGCGCGGGAGCACGAGGTTCTTCCCCGAGAGGAGCTGAATCAGCGTCATGCCCAGTGCGTAGATGTCCACCGCGGGGGACGCAGGACGGGCCTCGAAGCGCTCGGGCGAGTTGAAGCCCATCGAGCCCAACACGTGCTCCCGGGGGAGGATGTTGGTCGCGGTCTCGCGGTCTTCGAAGTCGGCCTTGGCCAGCCCGAAGTCCACCACCTTCACCATGCCGTCCAGCGACAGCATGATGTTCGATGGCTTGATGTCGCGGTGGATCACGTTCAGCGGCGGCCCACCCGGACGGGAAGGGGCGTTCCAGGCGGCATCCAGCGCTCGACACACCTGGCGCGCGATCTCGAGTGCCACGGACGCAGGCAGGCCCTGGGGGAAGACCCTTCGGAGCTCGTCGAGGTGTCCACCCTCGACGTACTCCATGATCACCACCGGTCGGTCCCCGAAGTCCAGGAGGCGCTCCACCCCCACAATGTTGGGGTGCTTCAGCCGCTGCAGCAGGCGCGCCTCGTCGCGGGTGCGCTTGAGCAGCTCGTCCTGCTGCAGCTCGGGCTGGAGCACCTTGACCACCACGAGCCGGTCTTCGTCCACCGAGCGGGCGAGGCATACGGTGCCGTAGCTCCCCGCGCCGAGCATCTGTTCGACCGTGAATGCGAACTCTGGCGACTGCAGCGGCCCCCTCCCGACCCCACCCTACCACCCTCGTGGAGGCGCTCGAACACAGGCACGGGCCGGCCCAGGACCCCCGTGGCCCTCTCGCCCGTCGCACGCTTCCTGCCTCCGCTGAGGCCCCGCGGATCAGGGAAGGGTGATCACGTGGAGCTGGCCGTTCTCCATGGGCACGACCAAGATGGTCCCGCCGGCGGACAGCGTGGCCGACGCCGGGCTGCGCCGCGGCTACGGGCGCGCGCGTTCGAGGGCGTCGGCGAGCGCCGCAGCATCGGGCGCGAACGCAGCCTCCAGCGACGCCGAGAGCTGAGCGAAGTCGCGGGCCAGATCCACCACGTCGGGTTGCGGATGGTGCTCCCGCAGAGGCCCTTGGGCGCGCTGCAACGCCAGGGCCGCAGCCGGGACATCCTCCAGCGCCAGCGACGCCATCGCGTCGACCAACTCCACAACGCCCACGAGCTGTTCCAGACCCCCATGGTGCACAGCGACCCGCACCGACTGCACCCGACGACGTGCCGCGAGCCAGTGGGCATCCGCCAGATCACAGAACGCGAGGTTCAGCTTCGACAACGCGGCCATGACCGTCTGTCCGGCCGCAAGTTGGTCTTCGAGCGCCGCCAGGAAGCGCGCCCGCGCCTCCTCCACCCGACCCAGGGCGAGGAGGGCTTGCCCGGCATAGCTGTGCACCGTGTTCGACCAGACGGTCGCGCCGGCAAGAACCGCGGCTTCCGCCGGTTCGAGTGCGAGCATGGCCGCCATTGGCTCGCGGGCCAGGATGAACACTTCTGCCTGGGTGACGTGCGCGTTCGTCAACCACCGCGGCCGCCCGGCGCCGAGCGTCAACGCCTTGAGGACGGCCCGTTGGGCGTCCGCGTGGCGCCCCAGGGACGCGAGCATCGGCGCCAGTTGGTTCTGCAGCCGAGCCTCGGAGAACGGGGACAGGGGGCGTTCCCAGCTCTCGAGGAGCGTGACGGCGTCCTGGTCGCGCCCTTGTTGACCGTGGGCGTTGGCCTGCAACAACAACGCATCGAACGCGAGCTCCGGGGCCCCGAGGCGCTCCGCATGGGCCCGCACGAACGAGGCCACCACGCCCTTCGCGGCGAGTTGCCTGCTCTGTACAGAGTGAAGCCAGTCCAGCTGAACACGACAGAACGCCAAACTCGGCGCTCGGTCGGCCATGGCGGAGAGGTACCAGCGCGCGGCCCACTCGAGCCACGTCGCCCGCCCAATCGACAGCAGCTCTTCGACACGCTCGAGGTCGTTGGCGCGAACGGCGCGCCACACTCGGGCGGCCGCGACGCTGGGACTGGGCAGCGGCTCGATGGCGCCTTCCAGGACGTCGAGGGGCACCTCGTAGCCGTCATTGGTCCACACGAGTCCCGCGCGCGCACGGCCCAACGCCGCAGCCACACGGCGGCACCAGGCGACGTCGCCGTCCGCCAGCGATGCGATGAGCCCGGCTTCCGCGGGGTTCAGCCCCAACGACGTCCGCAGCACCACCCGAAGACCGGCCTCAGGCAGCGCCGGCACCTCGAACACCTGGCTGGCCCACCGCTCAGCTGCCCGAAGGACGCTCGCCTCACAGGTGTCGACGTGCAGCCAACAAATGGCGTGGCCGCCGACGTCCTCCCCAAACGGCACGACCGGCGGCGCGACGCGCCCCTGCTCTCGGGCGACGGTCTCGAGCCACGTGGCCACACGGCGAACCCCATGCCCTGCACGGCCCATCAGCACGATACGGCAGCGGTCTGGAGCCTCGGAGTAGTGGGTCCACAATGCGCGACGAAGCGCCTGCCGGCCGACGAACGCGGGCTGCCGCAGGTCGGCCAGGCCCAGCGCGGCGCCTTGCAGCCGCCAGTCGTGGGAAAAGGCGGGATCCGCTGCAGCCGGAGCCCCACGGACGCTCACAGGGACGCCGCTGGCGGTCTGGGTCTTGTCGGAGAACACGAACGTGGCACGTGCCCCAGCGGCGGTCGTCTCTGGTGGCCCTTCCCACTGCGTGGCGATCGCGCCGAAGTCGCCGCGAAGCCCCGCCTGCAAGGCGTCGGAGGCCTCGGCGGCCGTCGCGTACCGCAAGCGGGCTTCCTCCTGCACCATGGGCTCGAGGAAAACGTCGAACCACCGCGGCCGCGGCAACGCATGGGAGAGCACTCGGAGCGTCTTTCCCAGCGCGAACATGTCACTCCACGGGCCCTGGGCGCCGCCCTGCAGCTGTTCGGGAGGCGAAAACCCCACGGTGCCGGCGCGGACGCTGAGGTCGGTGATGCCAAAGTCGGCCAACAAGGGGCGGCCGTCCGCGTGCCACAGCAGGTTCGCGGGCTTGATGTCGCGATGCAGCACGTGGCGGGCATGGGCATGGGCATGGGCCAACGCGCTCAACACGGCCTCGAGCAGCACCAGAAGGGTGGAGAACGTGCGCGGTGGCTCGTCCTCGATCGAACACCGCGCCAGCTCCATGGCGAGCCACGGGCGACCGGCGGGCTCGGCTTCCCCTTCCACAGTGACGCCGCCATCGTACGTCCATGTGATGTGCGGATGATCGAGCTTGGCGAGTGCGGCCATCTCGCTATGAAAGAGCTGGGTGTACGTAGGAGACGCCTGGGTCAGCACCTTCAACGCGACCTTCGTGGACGTCGCCTCATGGGTGCCCTGGAACACCCGCGCCATCGCGCCTTGCCCGAGGAGCGGTCCAACATGAAAGGAGCCCAGCTTCGCCACTCCGCCTACCACTGCGCGGGGGAGCCTGGAGGGGGGGAACCCTCGGCCCCCAATGCGTTCGTCACCTTGACGGCCTCGGCGACGATCTGGGAGATTTCACGATGGGGTACGGACTCCAGGTGGCTCGCAGCTTCGTCCGAAAACCCAATGCTTCGATCACCCATGCGCCCACCATGCGCCGCGCAACTGGAGGTACCGCCCGGCCATCGGTGCGGCGTGGCCATGATGGGGCTCGGGCCCTTCGCGGCCACATCGAGCACACAGACGTGCTCGAGTCCCGCGAAGGCATGCCCCATCTCGTGCTCTTCTACGGCCTGCATGTGCCCGAGCCGCTCGTAGTCGACCAGGAGAAACGGCCATCTTTTGCTGCGCGTATGGTGCGAGCTGCCACTGCTGCCGCGACTGCCATAGTTGTCGAACACGTAGAAGTTGATGGCATGATGATCGAAGAGAACGCTCGCGCCCCGGTCGTCGGACGCGAAGCACTCATCGATGGCCTTCTTTCGCTCTCCGTGGTGGTTTCCGGAGTCGAGTTCGTGTTTCAAATGCCCCAGCGCCTTGAGCTTGCGGCAGCCCCTCAGGTTCTGCACTTCCTCGTACGTCGTGACCCTCTTCTTCACGAAGTTGAAGAGCTGATACCCCTCTTTGGTTCGAAAGTGCTTGTTCAGAATGTCGATTTCCACCTGCATTTTGGCGTCGGCGTCCGGGAACGTGACCGGCGCCAGAACAACGAAGTTCACCATGAAGGTGCGACAGTTGTCGTGGCAGTCTCGGGTGGTGTCGGTTCGGCCCCAGTCATCGGTCGGCGTGCCGGCGAGGGCCGACGGAGCCACGAGACCGAACATGGCCCACAGGCCCATGGCGACATGGCATCTACGGGCCCATGTGCTCATCGCGTCACCACCCCACGGCCCATCCTATCGGACCGCGTACCGACCTGCGCCCGGGCCCACCCCACCAGCGCCTTAGGGCGCGGCGACGTCTGCTGCAGGCATGGCCTCGCCCAACACCCCTAGGAATCGGGCCCACGACATGGCCTCACACGGGCCGAGGGGCGCCACGCCTTCCGGTGTCGGCGCATCGGCGGGTACCCCGGCCCGTACTCTGGCCACGACCGAGGCGATCACCCTCTGACCCACGTCCAGCCCGACCCGGCCATCGCCCCCGGCCTCGATATGGTCGCGGCGAAGTCCGGCACGTTCGTCCGACGACAGTGCCCAGCTCCAGAGCCTCGCACCCGACGGCAGCACCGCCTCCGCTCCACAGCCTCCAGCTACCGGCTTGCGAACGACCGCCACCTCGCCGCGGCCAAGGCCCGCAGCGGTTCGGTACGCGGGCCCGCCGTCGAGGGGCGAACGCTCCAGATCCGGCCGCAGGAACCACACAGCGTCTGTGTCGAGAGGGGGCATGGTGTACGGCTGAACCATCGCTACGATATGCAGCGTTGCCGGGGAAGGCGCCTCCCCGCGCAGTACCTCCTGCACGTCGATGGACCCATAGATATCGACACTCGTCGGATGGTCGGTCTGACGCATTCCATGGCGCCCCTCTCGGCTCCGCTCGAGAAGCACCATGGAACCTACGGATTGCGGGCGAGCAAGCTTGCCCTCGTCGAGAATCCTCCTAGGCTCGCCCTTCGATTCGCCATCGATAAGCAAGCTTATCGAGCGAATCCAGGCCTCACCGTCGTCGGATTCGCACGCTGGGCGTGGCCGTCCACGCAGGGTCGGGGGCTTCCAGCGGCCCTTGAATGGTCTGGGTGAGGCGTCCGCGAATCACCACGGGCGCCTCATGAGGGGGCGGCGGACAGCCGTCGACGAGGTACTCGCATGGGAGCGTGGATCCGAATGCGGTCGTGGCGAGCAGTGTGATGAGCATGATGCCCTTGAGGTGCAGGGACCCTGCCCAGTGCAAACCCAGTCGGTCCGCTGCGCCCGCCGGCCCGGCCTTCAGGAGGGGGCCCCGTAGGCATGGTCGAAGAATCCGCTCATCGCCCGGACCAACCCGGCCACGTCGGCGTGTTGGGGCACCGAGATGCGGCAGATCTGCACGCCGCCACGCTTCTGGGCCTCCTTGACCTCTGCAGACAACGCGCCCTGCGTCGATTCCTCCGGGTTGATCACATAGAACGGGTCGGGCTGCCCGCCGCCCCGGGATTGTCCGTAGCTGACGCGGTTCTTGACCAGACCCGGCGCGTGCTCGAGCAACCAAGCGACGAACTCGTCGACCAAGTCCGGGTACGTGGTGGGCGCGGCTGGCAAGTAGAAGGACAGCACCCCGCTGTGCAAGCCACCGTCGAGCTGCGCCTGGGACATCGTGTAGAGCGTGAGGTCGTGACCGCGCTGGGCCAACTGCTGACGAAGCTGCCCCGCGAGCTGCTGAGTGTTCGCCGAGATCTGGGCCATGCGGGGCTTGAGGTCGGAGACGCCGTCGACGAGGGCCCGCAGCTGGTACGGCTTGGCGAAGCTGTCGGCCTCACGCCCCCGCGCTCGGGTCGCCTCGAGGATGCGCTGCGCCAGCGGGTGTCCACCCGCCATGACCAGCCCCAACGTGGCTTTCCCACGGGTGATGTACTTCGAGCCGCTCTTGACGATGAGGAACGGCCAATCCAGCGCGAAGTCCTGCTCGAACAGGGGGTAGAGCGGGGCCATGGTCGTATCGACGAGCACGGGGATCTGATGACCCGTCCGGGCGTGGTGCCGCTTCAACCCGTCCACCAGGCGGGCAAAGTCGTGCAGCTGCAGCTCGGGGTTCGTGGGGGTCTCCACGAAGACCACCGCCGGGCCGATGGGCGAGCCTTCGAGGTTCGCGATCACGTGATCCACGAAGGTCTCTCCCCCAGCCCCCATCACCGGAAGGGGGCAGGCCGTGATCACTCCGTCCGCCGACAGGATGTCGTGGATCAGCTGCCCGGTGCCTCCGTACCCGTTCTCGGCGTAGAACAGACGCGCCGGCTCGCCGGCCGCCACGAGGTCTGCGGCCGCACCAAAGACCGCCGCCTCGGCGGCTAGGCCGGTGCAGAAGTACGCCGCCCCCTGGACCGCCGGCAGACTCGCCGCCAGGGCCGCATCGCATTCCGCCTCCGTCGCGGAAGGGTACGTCGGGACGTCGAGGCCCACCAAGCGGGTCAGCTCGGCCTTCGCCGTCACCGCCAACACGGCCGCGACGGTGCGCTTGCGGATCAGCTGGATGGCCTTCGCGTCGAATCGGTCGCCCCTGCGGATCAACAGGACCCCGCCATCGGGGACCGGGCACGACACCGCGTCGGCGGAGAGGTCCGCCAAGGGGGTCTCCTCGGGGGCTGTGTCGGCGACGAACAGGGTCAGAATGCCCGGGTCGTCCTCGGGCAGGGGACCTTGCCAGTCCTCGTAGAACTCGACCTGCCGACGCCCCCACATCGCACGGGTGTCGTCGGACATCGGAAGCCGGCCTCGGCAGTACACGCGCGCAGGCAGCGTGCGGCCCACGACCTCCAAGGGGGCCAGGAAGGCCTTGGTGCGCGACGCGAAGGACACCACGCGCTCGGCGCCCGTCAGCGCCCGTAGGTAGAGCTCGTAGACCGTCGAGAACGGGCTGCCCAGCCGGGCGTAGTCGTAGGGGATCCCACACGCGGCCAACGCGCTGGGCGCGTCGTGTCCGGAGAGGATCTGACGGGCCGCGACGTGGAATCGGTCGAGGAACTCGTCTTCGCCACAGAAGCGCGGAAGATCGTAGGTCGTGGCCGCGGGCTCCCAGTCTTCGGGCACCATGCCAGGCTCCGAGAGGAGGCTCCTCAGCAAGGTCCGAAGGTCGTCGAGAGAGAGGGTGAGATGGTTCATGCGACTCGCCTCGTGTCTGGAGCCATTGGGTCACGACGTGCTTGTGTGCGCGCCCCTGTATCGACCGTCCGGACCGAGTACACATTGTCATTCAGACCCTCGAGGTCCACCGGAACGCTGAACGCAGGATGGGCTTCCGTTCGCGGCATCGGACGCGCGCTCTAGGCCCCTCCATTTCTTGCTGGCCTTGCGGATCACCGCACCGCAGCGAGCCCCACCCCACGGTCAGGGGCCGTGGGGCCGTGGGGCCGTGAGGCCGCCACCGCCGACTGGAGCCGAGTGGGGTCGGGTCAACGACTATGAGACCGACCGCGATGGCTGCGTCGACGTCGCCACCTGGTCGGGGGTCACGCCGGTGACGATCTGGGCCGAGAACCGCGTGGTCCAGGTGGTGGACTCAGGTCTGCGCTCGCACAACGTGTTGTGGTCCCGCCATGGCGACACCCACACGCTGGCAAGCGAGGACTACGTCATCGCCCTCGACATGCAGCACAACTACGACGGCGGCTTGTTCGGCATCGACCCTTTCCTCTCGGACCAGCCGTTCGGGGGCTTCGGAAGCAACCGCATCACCCTCGACTGGAACTCCGCCATCGCCTTCGAATACCCTTGGGTCGAGCCTGCGCCCCTCGAGCTGTACCCTCGCATCCACCTCAACGACGATGACAGCGCTGAGACGCACCACCACGAATTAATACACACACTGCACTTCGCCAGCCTGCCCCACACCACGCGACTGCAGCTCGAGGCGGACTACGGGGCCTTTCTGGTTGCTCAGGGAGGGCATAGCTTCTCCACCCCCAGCGTCGACTTCGTGGCGTGGGTGGAGGGCATCGCTCACCTCGGCAAGGTCTTCGAGCGTGTGGGGAACGGGTCCGAGGCGAGCATCATCAACGAGATGCAATGCCAACTACACGTGCCGCTTGGCTGGCCAAGGGGACTGCGACAGCGACGGGGAGTGCGCGTACGGGCTGACGTGCGCCTCCAACGTCGGCATGTCGTACGGCTGGCCGTCGGGGGTGGACGTCTGCGAGCTGTCGGAGGAGCCCCTGTTGACCGACGAGATCCGCACGACGACCTGGCGGTAGCGAGGCATCCCCCGTCGCAGCGGTTGCCGTGCCCCTCAGAGCGAGAAGGGCTCCTTCAGCCGCTTCGTCGGGCCGCTCACCTCGGCCGTCTGAGCGTAGCCGAGCTTGCGAACCGCCGGACGCACCCGCTTCTCCACGAGGTGCTGGAAGCTGGGCAGCTTGCTGCGGTTCAGCTTCTGCAGCAAGGTCCACGTGAACGCCCCGTGCACCGTGGCGCCCACCTGGTGCTCGAAGGACAGCTCCCCCTCGGCGCAGGCGTAGGCCAGCAGCGGCATGAACGGCCCCGGCTGACCCCGGGTCTCTCGGGCCTGCTCGTAGGCGACGCGGTCGGGGCGCACCGCGAGGCCGGCCCCCAAGGTGCCCACCCGAAGCGGGCCCGCCTCCTGCTTCACCCGTCCCAGCCGGTCGGACGTGGCGTCGGCGAAGCGGTCCTTCCAGCCCGACTGGTAGGCGAGCATGCGGTGACGGATGTCGTCCGGTGGCGTGAGGCCCCGCACCCGGGCCGCCGAGGAGCGCGACATCCCCCCGCCGTGGCAGCAGTCGAAGATGGCGGTGAAGCGCACACCGAAGGGGAGCTGCGAGTAGAACGCAGCGAACTCGTCGTCCACGAACGCCGAGCTGGGTCGGTCCCAGTCGAAGTCGTGCATCACGAGGCACTCGTCCACCTGGTCGACCACCTCCAGGGCGTTGTAGCTGGGAAGCCGGGCCCCGTGGCCGCTGAAGTACAGGACGCGGTGGTCGCCGGCCACCGCATCGGCCAGCAGCCACTCGAGACGCTCCCGGAGGGCATCGGCGGTGGCCCGCTCGTTGGTGAGGAGTCGGACGTCCCCCGTCTGGTAGTCGAAGCGCTTCTGCATCGCCTGGGAGACCGCAAAGACGTCGTTCACGCAGCCCTCCAGATCCATGCCCGGCCCTGCGTAGCGGTCGACGCCCACGAGCAGCGCCTTCCGCTTCCGGCTCGACGCCGTGCGAACCTGGGTGCGGAAGGTCACCGACACCGGCGCCTTCTCGGTGAACAGCGGGCGCCACACCTCCTCGAGAAGGCGGGCATGCCCGAGGTAGGTGGCGGCGGCATGCGGCGCCTCGTCCCGGGCGGTGCGGAGGGTGAGCCCACGCACCGTGGGCACCGGTATGGGTGCGGTGAAGACGGGGTCCTCTGGGTTGTGCAGGTGAAACCAGCGTCCCACGCGCTGGGGCGGATGGCGCACGACCCCTCCCCAGGAGGAGCGGAAGGCCTGGTGCCCCACTGGCGTGCCGAGGGTCACGAGGTCGACCTTGGGAGGCTCGCCGGCGGTCTTCCAGCTTAGCGCGTCGTAGGCCACCAGCCCGCCCACACCGTGGGCCACGACCAGATCGGGGTGGAAGGACGCCAGGAGGAACTCGAAGCGGTCGCGGAGTGCCTGCCGCAGCGCCGGGTTCGACAGCCAACGCACCAGACGCTGGGGTTCGAAGGCGCTCCAGTGCTCCACGTCGTCGAGCCAGCCTCGAGCGGTCGTCCGACCGGAGCGGTAGCGGAAGAGGTTGCCGAGCTCCCCCTGGAGCGCCGCCTTCAACCCCTCGACCTCGGCTTTGCCTTTGGCGTCGGCCTCCTTGGCCTGCAGCACGTCATCGAAAGCCATGAAGCGCGCGATGGGACGGGGGGTGCCCAGCTGATCCGCCGCTCGCTCGAGCGTCGCCCGGATGGCGTCCCGCTGCTGGGGGTCCGCCACGCTGTCGCCGAGGAGCACCAACACCTTGCGCCCCACGCCGGGGACACCGGTGTCCGCCAAGAGCTGCCGGGGGGAGGGATACGACAGACCCGTCACCTTCGCGAGGGTCGGCGTGAGGAAGCGGGCATCGGCGCCGAAGGTGGTGCGGGCCTTCCGCCACTTGGCCAGGCGGGGGTAGAGCTTGGTGGTGTCGACCTTGTCGGTCGGGAAGTACTGACCCCAGTGGGGCCGATGCGGGACGCCCCACTCGGTGAGCTTCGCCAGGATGTGCTGGGGAACGAGCTTCTGGTTCCGCGTGCCGATCATGCGCGGCACCTCGACGGTCACCCAGCGATCCGTCGTCATCACCCGATCCCCGACCCGATAGCGCTTGTGGGTCATCGAGAGCCAGTGGGGCCCCGCCTTCACGAAGCGGACGCCCATCGGCGCCGTGACGAAGGCCTTTTCCTGCGCCGCCGCATCGACGCCGGCCAGCACTGCCTCGACCCCCCTCTCGAAGTGGGCGTAGGGAATGAACACCTCGAAGCCGTGGGCCTTCATGCCGGTGTCGCGCACGAGGATGCGGTCCCAGATGCCGCGGGTGCCGTCGAGGTTGTTCTGGTTGCCAAACACCGCGTCGAACATCAACCCACGGAGCGGCTTGCTGTTGCTCACCAGCTTGCCGAGGGTCTTGTTCACGCTGTCTTGCCCGAAGAAATCAGTGACCCAGTCCACCCCCCCGGGCTCCTGCCCCGCGGACGGGGTGTCCAAGAAGCGCTCGAACAGCAGGGCGTTGGTGCCGTCCCGCTTGTCGGGACGGAGCATGATTTCGATGTGGCGGGGTCGTTCGGCCTCCGCGCCGTCGATCCGCGCCTTGGCATCGGCCATCGCCTGCCGCCAGCCACGCTTGGTGACCGTCTGGCGGAGGTAGTACTTCTCGCGCACCTCGAGGACGTAGCTGAGGACCACGCCGAAGGTCCCCAGAGAGACCACGGCGGCGTTCAGGGAGATGCCATCGAAGGCCTCGGCGTCGTAGCTGCCCTTGCCCCGAGGGAGCGTCACCGTCTCGGATGCGGGGAACAGGCACTTGGCGGAGCGGATCCGGCGCACCCTGCCGTCGGCCCCGAGGATGTCCACCGCCGTGACACCGTCGGGCATCGCGCCGAGGTCGGGGCCCGAGCCATGGGTGCCCATGGAGAACGGACCGGCGATGGTCTGTCCCGAGTAGGAGCCCGTGTTCACCAAGGCCAGGTCGGCGGACTTGAGGCGGTCCATGGCGTTGCGCAGCTTCTCGAAACCGAAGACGCGGACCTGGATCGAGGTCCCGTCGGTCTGCACCTCGTTGGGGGTCGGGAGGGGCACCTCGAACGACTTCTGCCAGTCCCGCAGGTCGATGACGGTGGCGTCGGAGGCGGGGCGACAGACGGCGTTGTCCGAGTGCCGCTCGCCCGTGGCCCGGATGGGGTCGTCCCCCGAGGCGACCGCGGTCTTCAGCCCGGCGACGTCCTGCAGGTCGTTGTGGACGGTGTTGACCTTGATGCCGTTGCCGTCCAGCCAGTCATGCCACCAGGCCAGCGCCCCCGTGAGGGCACGGGCGTGGAGCACCTCCGGTGGCACTTCGACCGAGTCGACGTCCGCGAGGGCGGCCAGGAGGGCCTTCCGCTGCTGGGGATCTGCGAGCGCAGCCTCGACGGCCGCATGGTCCCGGAGCTCCGGATCAGGGTCCTGTAGGTAGGCAAGCAGGTGGGGGAGCAGCGGATGGGACATCGAGCCTCCGGTACGGCATTGGAGCACTCCCGAGGCGCCGGGTCCAGCCGGTCAGCCCAGGCCCTCGAGCCCTTGGAGGGCGTCGAGGGTCCGGCCGCCATCGCTACGGCTCGTACACGTGCAGCGCACCTGCCCCGTCGCCATGGGCGAAGGCCCCGACGACCAGCTCCTTCACGCCGTCGCCGTCCACATCGACCGCCACCACCCCCTGACCGAGCCCCTCGGCATCGGAGCCCACCAGGACCGACGCCGGCACCGGGTCGAGCCCAGAGCCGCTGCCGTAGTGGACACGGACCTCGCCGGCATTGAGGGTGCCCAAGCCCACGACCGCGACATCTTCGAACCCGTCGCCGTCCACGTCACCGAGGGGCCGGGCGTCCAATCGCGGCTCGCTCAGCACCGTGAAGCTCGAGCCGTCCCACCCCGTCGGGCCGCTGTACACCACCGCCGCGGCGCCCGAGGCGGTCTGGCCCAGAAGGTCCACGAGGCCGTCGCCGTCGTAGTCTCGCCGATACCGCACCGCCGCCAACGCCGGTACCGAAACTGCATTTCCGGGCCCCGTCGCCGTGCCTGGGAACGCCACATAGGGCGAGGGCCACCGCCGCACGAGCAGCTCGCAGCGGCCATCTCCGTTGCTGTCATCGCACGACACGAGGCCGTCTCCGGGGACCCCGTCCGCCACGGACACTGGGCTCCCCAGCCCCCCCGCTGAGCCCGCGAACCACAGCAGGAAGCTGTCCGGGTGGTCGGTCGCCAACGCGTAGACGTCGTCGTACCCGTCGCCGTCCACGTCGCCCACCACAAGCTCGGCGCGGGTGATGCCCGCACGTGCCGGCAGGAACTGGTCCGGAGCCTGCGCCGCCGGCCGGTCCCGGTACCAGGCCAGGCCATCCTCCCACACGACCGTGCCCAGCACGCCGTTTCCGTCGACGTCCAACGGAAGCCCCTCGACGGTCGCTGGCGGCTGGTAGGGCACCGTCGAGTTCGTGAGGCCGGCTGGGCTGCCGAGGAACACCTCGTCGCCGCCGCGCACGTCATCGATCCCGTCGCCATCGACGTCACCGACCAGGGCCGGCCCGAGCATGGAGCCCAACGAGCCGCTCCACAACCTGGCCCCTGCCAGGTCCGTTCCCCCGTAGGTCAGTCGCGCGCCAAACGACCAGTAGCTCTCCGACAGGAAGTCGGTCTGCCCGTCCCCATCGACGTCCCCCACGTCGATCTCGAGGAAAGGAATCGGACCCAGTTCGGGCGGATCGCCCTGGATCCAAGTGTCGTACACGTCGAGGACCGGCACGCCCGAGCCGCTCCCGAAGGCCGTGACCGTGGAGACCAACCCGGCGAACACGAGGTCGTCGAGACCGTCCCCGTCCACGTCGTAGGGGCCGGCGACGTCCACAGCCTCGAAGTACCACGCCAAGGTCGGCACCTCGACGGCCGGCCCCACGGCCTGGGACCCTCCTGCGTGCACCCAGATGTACCCGAGACCGGCCAGCACGACCTCGTCGCGCCCATCTCCGTCGAAGTCCGCCAGGCCGACCTGGTACGTCTCCCCGTATGCATCCAACGTCGGCGCAGCCACGGGGCGAGCCAAGTACCGACCCGTGCCGTCCCCCAGAAGCAACGCGGCTGCCCGGGCGCCGGACGCGCCGACGACCAGGTCCACGTGGCCGTTCCCGTCGTGGTCCCCTGCCGAAACCGGTCCGACCACCGGGTCGTTGGCGCCCCCCCGGCGAGGACCCGCGACGTGGCGCCGACGCCTGCCGACGAGCCTCGGAACAGCTCCACCCGACCGCCATTCGTCCACGGGGTCACCACCAGCAGGTCGTCGAAGCCGTCCTGGTCGACATCGGCGCCCGCAAGGTGCTCGCCGAAGCCGCCCTCCCCAGCGGGCCCGAAGAGGACCTGGTCGGGCGACCCACCGAGGCCGGTCCCGGAGCCATGCCAGACCTCCACGTAGCTGTCGAGCTGGAACCGGCTGGCGAAGGCGATGGCCACGTCGTCGTAGCCGTCTCCGTTCACGTCGCCGAGGCGTGCGAGCTGGGCGCCTTCCCCTAGAAGCGTGGTGGGCATGGGGTGCACCCAGGCCGCCACGGGGTCGACGCCGCCGGGCCCACCGAGGTAGGCCTCCACGCCGCCGATGTAGGCGAGCAGCACGTCGTCGAAGCCATCGCCGTTCACGTCGGCGAGGGTCACACCGCTTCCGTACGGCGTGACGTGGGGGCTGTCCCCAACGATGGTGGTGACCGGGTCGGGCCCGAAGGCCCAAGCAGCTGGTAGCGCGACCGCGAGCGCGAAAATCATGACAACCCCTTTTCGATAGCCAGACGATCGTACCGAGGAAAGCGCCACTTGTCGAAAAACTTTAGGCGTTGGTAATATTTTTTTCCAGCACGAGATCTTCCCTGCCTGCCACGGCGCAGACCCGGCGGCCGCGGGGACCATCTTGTATCCTCGGGGTCTCCATACGAAGCGGGCGCATGCCCAGGCGTCGTCGAAGGAAACCACGATCCCGGGTGTAGGCTGGCGTCCATGCCGCTGTCGTTCCACCTGGCCAACACACCCTATGCGCTCCTCGCGCTGGTGCCGCTGCTGCTGAACCTGGCCGTGTTCGTCTACGGGCACCGCAAGCTCACCCTCGACGCGCAGAACGTGTTGTTCCTGTTGTTCGTGGCGGCCGCCAGCAGCTGGCAGGCCTTCGACCTGTCCATGCGCCTCGCAGCCGACGAAGCCACCGCGGAGCTGCTGCGGGGCCTGTTCCGTCCCGGGCAGGTCATCGCGGTCAACATCGGCCTGCACTTTGTCCTTCTCTACGTGGGCTGGGAACGCCTCGCCCGCTCCCCCCTCGTCGTCGCCTTCCTGTACCTGCCCGCCATCTTGCAGATGGGCCTGTTCATGTCCGAGGTCCCCATGGAGACCCTGGTCCAGCGACCCGGCTGGGGCTGGACCTCCGACGTGACCACCATGCACCCCGCCTACCGGGCCTACTTCCTCTACGGCGCCGTCCTCGCGCTGCTCTGCCTCGGGGTGTTGGTCTACCGCCTCTGGCGCGTCTGGGGCGACCCTTCGGAACGACAGCGCGTCGGGATCCTCACCCTCGGCGTCTCCTTCATGGTGTTGATCGGCGGCACCCTCGAGGCCGTGTTCCCCGTGATCGGCATCCCCCAGTGGCCGGTCACCAGCGCCACCTGCCTGGCGTTCTCCGTGTCCGTCCTCGCCGGGCAGATGCGCTTCCGGCTCTTCGACGTGAGCACCCCCGCCGCGGCCAAGGCCGTCGTGGACGCGGTGACCGACCCGCTGCTCATCACCGACAGCAAGGGCTCCATCCTCTTCGCCAACGACGAGGCACGGAGCCGCTTCGGCCTCGACATCCACCGCATCCGCACCTACCGGCTCCACGACCTGCTCGTGAGCGACGAATCCTTCGACGACGTCTGGTCGCCCACGCTGACGGGCACCCGCCATCGCGGCATCGAGTCCCGGATCCGCCTCGCGGACGGCACCACCGAGTCCTTCATGTTGAGCCTGGCGTCCATTCAGCTCAACCGTGCAGGAGACCTAGGCGTGGCCGTCGTGGCCCACGACATCGGCCAGATCAAAGCCTACGAGGCAGCGTTGGAGGAAGCCCGCGACGACGCTCTCTCCGCGAACCGCTCCAAGAGCGAATTCCTGGCCAGCATGAGCCACGAGCTCCGCACGCCCCTCAACGTCATCATCGGGTACGCCGAGATGCTCGAAGAGGACACCGACGACGACCGCACCAAGAGCGACCTCCACCGCATCGAGCACTCAGGCCGCTACTTGCTGCAGCTGATCAACGACATCCTCGATCTCTCCAAGGTGGAGGCGGGGCGTCTCGAAGCGCGACCCGAGGACATGGACGTCGCCGACATCCTGGGCGACCTCGAGAGCTCGCTGCAGCAGCTTGCCTCCACGAAGCGCAACGAGCTCCGGGTCGAACTCGACGGCTCCACTCGGGCCTTCGCCGACCCCACGCGGGTCCGCCAGGTGGTGCTGAACCTCGTGTCCAACGCCGCCAAGTTCTGCGAGGACGGCGCCATCACCGTGGCGGTGCGCGACGGATCCGACGACCAGGCCGGCGAGCTGTGGATCGACATCGACGACACCGGCATCGGCATGAACGACACCCAGGCCGCGCAGCTGTTTCAGCGCTTCAACCAGGTCCACGACACCGACCACGACAAGTACGGCGGCACGGGCATCGGGCTGTCCCTCTCTCGCCACCTGTGCGAGCTGATGGGGGGCGAGCTCACCCTGCATCGCACGGCCCCAGGCGAGGGCAGTACGTTCCGGGCGACGCTGCCTCGGACGCCCCCGGACGCGCCCGCCGCCTGACCCCACGCCCGCGGGGGTGCGCTTCGCCAGGCGGTGGCCTGCGGCGAGCTGGTGGACCACACCCCCGTGGAAGACCTCGCGGCCGCGATCAGCACCCGCCTGATGGGCCTGTACGCCCTCTCCCGTGCCCAGGTCGATCCCGACGTCCTTCGCCGCGCCAGCGACCGGCAGATCGAAGCACTCCGGGCGTTCGAGCGTCCGTCCGGCTCGGTGCAGAGCCGCTGCCCCCCCCCGGCGGGATGACCCAGCTGCCGTCGTCGTGTTCTCCATGGGGCCGGCCGGTGCGAGGACCGGCCACGAGGGCACCCGGTGTATGGTGCGCCTCCCTCTGATCCTCCCGGATCGACCTGCCCTGAGGATGCCCATGCGCGTCGCCGTTCCCCGAGAATCCAAGGCCGGCGAGCGCCGTGTCGCCGCCACCCCCGACACCACGGCCCGGCTGATCAAGCTGGGCTTCGAGGTGGTCGTGGAGGCCGGTGCCGGCACCTCTGCCGGCTACCCCGACGCTGCCTACGAAGAGGCCGGCGCCACCTTGATGACCGACGAGGCCGCCCTGTGGGGCGAGGCCGACGTGCTCATCAAGGTCAACGAGCCCACCACGACCGAGGTCGACCGCCTCAAGGATGGGGCGCTGCACATCAGCATGCTGTGGCCGGCCCAGAACGAGGAGCTCGTCGCGTACCTCGCGGCCCACAAGGTCACGGCCATCGCGCTCGACAAGATCCCGCGCATCAGCCGCGCCCAGAAGATGGACGTGCTGTCGTCGATGGCCAACATCGCCGGCTACCGCGCCGTCATCGAGGCCTCCCACTGCCTCCCCCGCTTCTTCGGCGGCCAGATCACCGCTGCGGGCAAGACGCCCCCGGCCCGGGTCTTGGTCATCGGAGCTGGCGTCGCGGGTCTCGCCGCGCTCGGGGCGGCCCGGAGCCTCGGCGCCGAGGTCTACGCCTTCGACACCCGCGCCGCGGTCCGCGAGCAGGTGGAGTCCCTCGGCGGCAAGTTCCTCGAGGTCGAGTTCGAGGAGAGCGGGGAAGGCAAGGGCGGCTACGCCAAGGTGATGAGCCAGGCGTTCATCGACGCCGAGATGGCCTTGTTCCGCGAGTGGGCTCCGAAGTTCGACATCGTCATCACCACGGCGCTCATCCCGGGACGCCCCGCGCCCAAGCTCTGGCTGAAGGACATGGTGGAGCGGATGCCCCCCGGCGGGGTCGTGGTCGACCTCGCAGCCTCCCAGGGAGGGAACTGCGACGTCACGTCCCCTGGCGAGATCATCGAGCACGCGGGCGTGACCATCATCGGCTACACCGACCTGGTGAGCCGCCTGCCGGGCCACGCCAGCCAGTTCTTCGCCCGCAACATCGTGCACCTCCTCGACGACATGGGGGGGGCCGAGGGCTTCAAGATCGACCACGACGACGAGGCGGTCCGCACCGCCCTCATCACCCAGGGTGGCGAGGTGCTGCCTCCGCCCCCCGTACCGGAGCCTTCGCCCCAGGTCGACCGCAAGCCGGTGCCCGAGGTCACAGCGGTGGAGGCCCCCAAGGCCCGCAAGCCGAAGCGCGCCTCCGGCCACCACCACAACAGCCCCACCGAGCCGCTGCCCACCGCCACCGTCGCGGCCCTCGGCCTCGGAGGCGCGGCGCTCTTCGGCCTCATCGGCGCCTTCGCCCCCGGCGACTTCGTGCAGCACTTCACGGTGTTCATCCTGTCGTGCTTCATCGGCTACCAGATCGTGTGGAACGTCACTCCGGCGCTCCACACCCCCCTGATGAGCGTGACCAACGCCATCAGCGGCATCATCATCGTGGGCGGCATGCTCCAGGCCGGCACCGGCAACACCGACGTCGCCGTCGTGTTGGGCGCCGTGGCCATCCTGTTCGCCGCCATCAACGTCGCGGGCGGCTTCGCCGTCACCCACCGCATGCTCGCCATGTTCCACAAGTAGGGGGCCGCCATGGAACTTCAAACCGTCGCGTACCTGGCCGCCGCCATCCTCTTCATCCTCTCCCTCGGGGGCCTCTCCACCCAAGAGACCGCTCGCCGCGGCAACATCTACGGCATGATCGGCATGGGCATCGCCATCGCCGCCAGCCTGCTCGACCCCTCCGTGCTCGGAGGCAGCAACCAGGCCATCGGCTACGGCATCGTCACCGGCAGCGTCGTCGTGGGTGGCGCCATCGGGCTGCTGCTCGCCGCGCGGGTCGCCATGACCTCCATGCCCGAGCTGGTCGCCCTGCTCCACAGCTTCGTCGGCCTGGCCGCCGTGCTGGTCGGCGTGTCGACCTTCCTGCATCCGGGCCACGAGCTCCACGGGGCCGAGGCCGTCGTGCACGCCGTGGAGATCTTCCTCGACGTCGGCATCGGGGCCATCACGTTCACGGGCTCCGTCGTCGCCTGGGCCAAGCTCTCGGGCCGCCTGTCGGGCAGGCCCTTGCTGCTTCCTGGGCGCCACCTGCTCAACGCCGTGGTGGCCTTGTCCATCGTCGGCCTGTGCATTCCCTTCGCCATGGGCACCGCCCCCGGCGGCATGGTCTGGCTGGGCGCCATGATGGTGCTCGCCGGCCTGATGGGCATGCACCTCGTCGCCGCCATCGGCGGGGCCGACATGCCTGTCGTCGTCAGCCTCCTCAACAGCTACTCGGGCTGGACCGCCGCCGCCGCTGGCTTCATGCTGGAGAACGACCTGCTCATCGTCACCGGTGCCCTCGTCGGCAGCAGCGGCGCCATCCTCTCGTACATCATGTGCAAGGCCATGAACCGCTCCATCTGGAACGTCGTGTTCGGCGGCTTCGGCACCGACAGCGGCAAGGCCGCACCCAAGCCCACCGGCGACGTTCCGGCGGGCGAGGTCGATGCCGTCGAGATCCCCGAGCTGGTCGAGATCCTCGAGGGGGCCAAGGAAGTCGTCATCATCCCCGGCTACGGCATGGCCGTCGCCCAGGCCCAGCACACCGTGAAGGAGTTCACGGACCTGCTGCGGGCGCGGGGCTGCGAGGTTCGCTTCGCCATCCACCCCGTCGCCGGGCGCCTGCCGGGCCACATGAACGTGCTCCTCGCCGAGGCCGGCGTGCCCTACGACATCGTCCTGGAGATGGACGAGATCAACGCCGACTTCCCAAGCACGGACGTCGCCATCGTCATCGGCGCCAACGACATCGTGAACCCAGGGGCCGAGACCGACGAGAGCTCGCCGATCTACGGCATGCCCGTCCTGCAGTCCTGGGAGGCGCGCACCTGCGTGGTGATGAAGCGCTCGATGAACGTGGGCTACGCCGGCGTCGCCAACCCCCTCTTCTTCCACGACCACACCCGGATGCTGTTCGGGGATGCGAAGGATCGGATGCAGGAGCTGGTGGCGGAGCTGAAGGCGGCGGAGAAGGCGGCCTGAGCGGTCATCTGCTCGTGGGCAGTACCACGAGCCGTCGAAGGGCTCTGACCCCCACCACGGGCCCCCCACCACGGCACTCCGCAAGGTGGGCCGCAGAGCGAACGCCGCGGCGCTGCCAACGAAGGCGGAAAACCCAGCACCCATCGCCACAAAGGCCACAAACACCTCCGCGCATCGCCAAAAAGGTCGGAAAACCACCCCCAACAACTCCAACTCACCGAAGCATCGCCACTTCGCAGAGAAAACCACCTCGCGGATCCCACCCCACCCCCATCGCCAGCTCCCGCCACCGCGCTCGCCGCAACGCCGCCTCCACGGGCTACTGAGCCCCCACGCGGAGACGACCATGGCATCCCACGCCCTCACCCCCGTCCACACCGGCCACACCACCTCCCACGACGGCAGCCGCATCGCCTGGCAGCGCTTCGGGGAGGGGCCCCTCGTCGTCGTCGCCAACGGCATCGGCGTCAGCTGGCGGGGCATGGCACCCCAGATCGCCCACCTGGTCGACCGGGGCCACGCCGTGCTCACCTGGGACTACCGGGGCCTGTTCGGCAGCCACGACCTGGGCCACGGTGGCCTCGAGGTCCCCGCCCACGCCGGAGACGCCCTCGCCGTCCTGGACGACGCCGACGCCGCCCACGCCGTCTGGGTCGGCTGGTCCATGGGGGTCAACGTGGCCTTCGAGGCCGCCTGGCAGGCCCCCGAGCGCGTGCGCGGCCTGTTCGCCATCGGCGGCGTGCCGTGGAGCCCCTTCCGGGCCTTCGCGGGCCGAGGCGTGCACCGACTGCTGCGGGTCGGCTCCTCCGCTGCGGTGCCCGTCGCCCCCCTCGCCTCCCCCTTCATGCGACGCCTGCTCCCCACCGAGGCCTTCTTCCAGGGCTCCAAGCGCATCCGCTTCATCCGCGACACCACCGACCGCGACGCCTTCATGGCCATGTCCACCGACGTCGCGAGCCACGACCACCGCCGCTACATGAAGACCCTCGCTGCCTTGGGGCGCCACGACCTGCGCGACGAGCTGGGATCCTTCGACCTGCCCGTGATGCTGCTCGCCGGCGGCAAGGACATGCTGGTACGCCCGTCGGTCGTGCAGGCCATCGCCCGGAGCATCCCCGGGGCCGAGGCCCGCGTCGTCGCCGACACGTCCCACTTCATGCACCTGGAGGATGCGGGCGCCGTCAACGCCTACCTCGACGAGTTCCTGGCGAGCTTGCCCGCGTAGGCCTCCGTCAGGGAATCCAGTCCATCGTCATGGGGTCGCCCTCGAAGCGCCAAGCCCGGTAGGTCCAAGATTCGTCGGGCAGCCACAGGTTCCAGATCTCCTCGCCGTTGGCGTCGATCTCGGTGAGGGTGGGCACCCGGTCGTCGTTGGCGTCCGTGGTGAGCGACCCAAAGCCCACGAGGTGGTGACCGTTGTCCAGGGACTGCACGGAGCCCCCCGCGAAGGCCTGCCCACGCCCCGTCCACGTGTGGTGCCAGACGACCGAGGCCTCCATCGTGTCCATGTCGAGCTGGTACTCGACGGCGCGCACGTCGCCCGCCTCGCGGCCGTCGCCCCTCGAGTTGTCGAACATCTTGATGCGGTCGGGCCCGGTCACCCGCACGGAGTGCTGTCCAGCGAAGCCCTCCCAGCCCGTGAAGCGGATGTCGTCGACGAACGTGAAGTCGGAGGTGGCGCCCCCGAGCTCCCAGAGGACCTCCCCCGCCTGGGGGCCCGTGCGGGCGACCTTGACCACCATCGACACGCGATGCATCGAGACGACCCAGTGGCCGTCGGCCGGGTCTACGTCGATGCTGTTGAAGTGGATGGGCTCCCAGTCGATCTCGTCCATGTCGCCGACGAGGTTCGGCGGAAGGTCGTCGTAGGGGACCATGCCCTCGGTGGAGAACTCGAACAGCACGTTGCCCTCGAGGTCCACGTGCTGGGCCATCTGGTGCTCCACCCGCTGGCTCTCCGGCCCTCCCCACGGCGACAGGTCTTCGGTGACCCGGTAGTTGAGGATGCGGATGGCCGTGCCGTCGTCGAGCAAGTACCACTCGTGCTCGTCGACCTGGGTGAGGCTCCAGCCGGCCTGGGGCTCCGAGGCCGTGAGCGCCACGTCGATGCTCCCGTCGGCGGCCATCACGAGGTTCTGGAGCGCGTCGGGGTTCTCTGCCGTGCGACCCATCCAGGTGAGGCGCCCGTCGGGGGCGACGCGGAGGTCGAACGTGGACTTGGTGACGTCGCGCCACCAGCCAGGGGTGCCGTTGCCGTCGAGGATCATCAGGGCCCGGGTCGTGCCGTTCGCCTCCTTGAAGGTGGTGGTGAGGAAGGTCCACCCTTCGCTGGGCTCCCCCTCGACCGTGCGCTCTGGGAAGCCGTCGGAGAGCACGGCCACCGAGTACGTCCGCTCCTCAGTGCCGTCGCCGCTGGTCACGTCCACCCGAACCCGCCGGTTCGCGTCGGAAGAGAGCTTGGGCCCCGTGGACAACCGCTCACCGTCCGGCGTCTCGACCGAGACCTCCACGACGGCGTCCGACGCGAAGGCCTTGGCGACGACCGTCTCCACCTCGCCGAGGTCCGACGCGCGCACCCAGTAGTAGTGAAGGTCCGGGGCGAAGGGCGGATTCACCGGCACCGAGCCCATCGTGAGCGACTCCAGGTCCGCCTCGGACGTGGGGGTGGCGACGGGCTCGTCCGTGTCGACCGTGGGAGGCGTTTCCTCCGGGCGACAGGCGGCAAAGAGCAAGGCGAGGGCCACCAGCGAAGCGCGCATCACCAGAGCGAGCCGGAGCGAAGGGTGGGCATGGTCGAGTCTCCAGGGGGAAGAAGGCAACGTACATGGTTGGCGAGGCACCGGCAACGGACGGCCCCCCGTTGCTCCAGGACGTCAGGCCCCCGGTTCTGCTTTCAGCAGCGGCCACACCGATGCAGCCAGCGCCCCCACGACGGTCAGACACGCGGCCAACAGGAAGTGAGCGCCATAGCCCTCCGCCTGCCCCAACCCCACCGTGAGCAGGTCCCCCATTCGGCCCCCCAGGACCGCCCCCAGGAACGACGCCAGCAGCACGATGCTGGCCTGCACGGTGTAGTCGGTGCCCCCCGCATCGGGCCGACTCGCGTCCATCATCGCGGTGAACAGCGCCACGGTCGCCATGCTGCCCACGAAGCCGTCGTACACCTTCACCCCCGCGAGGCCCACCAGCCCCACCCAGCCCATGGCCGGAAGGGCCCAGGCCGCGACCCCCGTGGCCTGGAGGAGACCGAAGGACACCAGCGCGGGACGGCGCCCGATCCGGGTCGTGAGCCAGCCGCCGAACAGGGCCCCCACGAGGCTGGATGCCGAGTCCGCCGTGCCCAGCCAGCCGATGGCCTCCAGATCGAGCTCCAGGTCGACGAGCATCGGCTTGGTGACCGCCCCCCCGAGCTGCTCTCCCAGCTTGTACACCACCAGCAGCGCCAGCCATCCGACCATGCCGGGCCGCGCCAGCACCCCGCGGAGCTCCGTGAGCGTGGACCCAGGTGGCTCGTCGGGCACCTCCACCGGGGGCTCCCGCCAGCGGAACACCGGCAGGGTCGCGACCGCGAGCAGACCGGCCATGCCGAGGAAGCTGGCGCGCCACCCCAACCGGGCAAAGACGACCAGCAACAAGCCACCGCCGAGGACCATCCCGAGGCGGTAGCCCGCCACCTGCACCCCGTTGCCCACCCCGCGCTCGGCGTCGCTGAGCACGGACACCGCAAGTCCGTCCGTGGCGATGTCCTGGGTCGACGCGAACACCGCGGTCACGAACGTGGCGGCGAGCAGCAAGGGGATGGCGTGGGCCGGGTTCGCGAAGGCCAGGGCGCCGAGGGTCAGCATCGTGAGGCCCTGCAGGGGCAGGATCCAGCTGCGTCGTCGCCCCAGCCGAGCCGACCAGCGGCGGTCCACCGTCGGCGCCCACAGGAACTTGAACAGCCACGGAAGCATCAGCAAGCTCGTGTCGCCGATGCGGGTCAGCGACACCCCCTCCTGGCGTAGCAGGACCGGCACGGCCTGGGTCAGGAAGCCGAAGGGCAGCCCCTGGGAGAGGTACAGCGAGCCGAGGAGAACGAGCTTGGGACGGGTGGTCACGGGCCCTCGTAGCCAGGTGGAGGAGCGGTCGGCCCCCCGGATCTCGGCTCCCTCGCAGGCGCCCCCCTCCTGCCGGTGGGCTACGAGCGGACATGCCCTCCGGTGACGTGCTCGGCCCCTTCCAGCTCCTCGAGCCCGCAGCACGCGGTGCCTTCAGCGAGGTGTGGCGCGCTCGTCACCGCGACACGGGGCGGCTCGCCGCGGTGAAGGTCCTCGAGGCCAGTGCCGATGCCGGCCTGGTGCGGGAAGCCGCCGCGTGGGGTCGCATGCAGCACCCGAACGTGATGCCCCTTCTCGACCTGGGCGTGACCTCGGGTCGGATGTGGTTCGCCAGCCCCTGGCTCGATGGCGGCACCATTGCCGAGCGGGCTCCGAACACCTGGCAGGAGCTGTCGGACGTGGTGCAGGCCCTGCTCGCCGCGCTCTCTCATGCCCATGCCCACGGCATCCTCCACCGGGACGTGAAGCCCGCGAACGTGCTCTACGACACGGTCCGCGCCAGCTGGGTCCTCACCGACTTCGGCATTGCCCACTCCATGCACGGCCACCGCACCGGCCCCCAGGCCGCCGGCACTGCCTGGTACATGCCGCCCGAGCAGATCCGCGGGGAGCAAGACCTCCAGCGTCCGTGGTCCGACCTGTACGCCCTCGCGGCGGTCGTCTGGCACGTGACCACCGGGGCGCCTCCGTTCGCGGGGAGCCTGGACGAGGTGTTGAACGGCCACCTGCATGCCCCCCTGCCGGCGTTCATACCGCGCTTCCAGGTGCCCGACGCCCTGGAGGCGTGGGTTCACGTGCTCATGAGCAAGGAGCCGGAACGGCGCGCGGCTTACGCCGCCGATGCCGCCGACGCGTTCGCCGACCTCGTGCTCGGGTCAGAATCGGAGCCCGACGTCGACGTCGAGATCACCCTGGACTTCACCCAGGACGGCCCTCTGCCCACCCTGGAGGGACCCTTCCCCCCCGCCCGTTTCGCGCCGATGCCTCGCACCGCGCCGCTCCCCCATCTCCCCGAGGCCTCGGGCGCGGTCCTGGCGATGGCGTACCTGCACCCTCCAGCCGATCGAATCGAGCCCCTGTGGTACGCGCTGCAGCAGGTACGACAGGACGGGGAATCTTGGGTGATGGCCCTCGACGACGAGGACCTTGCCTACCTTGCGTGCCGCAGCCTGGGCATCCAGGTGTCGGAGACCGGCCAGGCCTACATCGTGCACATCCCCGAGGGCAGCGACCTGTCCCAGGTGTTTCGACACCTGCTGGGCGCCACCGACGACCCAGGCCGGCTGCCCGAGCGCATCCGAGGGTGGGCCCAGTGCAGCGACGCCGACGCCGACCGCTTCGCTCGAGGCGTGGAGACCGGCGACGGCCCGGTCTTGGCGCAGCTCGTCGGCCGGGTGGCTCGGTCGCGGGCGGTGGTGGTCCTGGCGGCCTCTCCGTCGCCCCAGCACGAGACCTTCCTGGCCGCCCTCGAGACGCTCCACGCCCCCGTGCTCGCCGTGCACGGCGGGGCGGCCCCAGGCACACCCCTGGCGCTTCCCCCTCTCGTCATGGACGACCTGCTGGGCCCCATGCCCCCGGTCCTCCGCTCGATCGTCGGCATGGCCTCCCCGCCACCACCGTCCGCGCGCGCGCTCGACGTCTACCTGCGCAAGCACGCGGAGGACCACCTGCGGTCGCTGGCGCCCAACGATGGCGAGAGCACACCGTCCAGGCCGGGGTCCTGACGGCTCAGGGGGGCTGCCCCAACGCCAAGAACGTCCCTCAGCCCGCCTCGGCCGCCCCCGCCCGCATCGCGCGCACCCCGGTCCCGACCACCACGAGGGATGCGGCCGGGGAGGCCAGCGCGCTGCACAGCGCCGCCACCAGGATGCCGACCCCCGGCGCGCCGATGAGGAAGAAGGCCAGAGGGAGCGCCATCAACACCACCCCGAGGTTGGCGAGGACCACCCCCCCTTGGACCAAGGCACCGAAGGTCCCGAGCCGGCCCACCGCGAGATTCCAGAGCACGCACCCTCCTGCCGCCAGCAAGGCGATCGGTGCGCATACGCCCCACACGAGCATCAGGGGGATGGCGAGCAGCGCGCCCAGGCCTCCCTGGTTGGAGGCGACGACGACGACGATGGCGGGCAGGGTCATGGCCAGAGTCTACGCCAGCGCTGCCCTCAGACGACCATGCCCTCGCCGGGGGCGATGCGGTCCTTGTCGCCGTCGGGTCCGAAGCGCACGACGTCGTCGTCGCCTGCGCTCCACGCCTCCCAGCCCCCTTCCTTGGCCTGCAGAGCCAGGGTGGAGCCGGCGTTGAGGCCGATGCACACCCGGTGGCGGAAGCGGGCCGCCAGGTACGCGAGGTTGTGGGGGTCTTCGGTCTGCAGGCGGTCGTTGACGTGGGGGAAGACCTGGAGCCCGCCGACCAGTCCGAGGCCGTTGTCGAAGAGCTCGAACTCCTCGCGGGGGTTGCGGCGGTCGTGGAAGATCACGACGCGACGTCCCAGGACCATCGCCCCGGCCGACGAGCCGTACACGTGGGCCCCGCGACGCAGCGCCTCCAGCAGGATGTTCTCGAGGCGGAAGAAGCGGCACGCGATGAGCAGCTTCGCCGGGTCGCCGCCTGGCAGGGCGATCAACGACGCCGACAGCAACGCATCGGCGATGTGCTGCCGCAGCTCGAGCCACAGCGGGTCGAAGTCGAGGCCCGACGCGAGGTGGAAGTGGCGCCACAAGTCGAAGAGCACGGTGGAGCGGCGGTCGTCGGCCTGAACCAGGGCCTCCACGTGGCGCTGGAGCCGCTGGGCGTAGGCATGCTCGACGTAGTGACGGACCGGCCGCGTCGGGGGGCCGGGACGGTGGCGATCCCCGACGGCGAGGAGGGGGCGGATGGCCTCGGAGCCGAGCTCGTCTTGGCAGCGCTTCCAGGCGTTGCGGAAGCTGGCCACGAGCATGTCGTTCTCGTCGCTGTAGGCCCGGTAGAGCGACTCCCAGGCCGCCTCGTGCTCGTCGAACAGGTTCCGCACGACGTCGCGCTGGCGCATCACCGTCACGAAGGCCCGGTACAGGCCGACGTTCTGCACCTTGCCGCGGCCCTCGTTGGCGAAGCCGCGCCGGAGCGGGCCATCGTTGGCTTCCCCCCGGCCCCAGCTGGCGTTGATGAGGGCGACTCGGTTCTGCTCCCGGAGTGCGGGGTCGCGCTGACGGGACGGGCCCGCCGCCATCGAGCCGAGGGAGCAGAAGCGCTCGACGGACTTGGCGTTGCCATTGAGGAGGATGCGGCCCGCGTCGGGGCCCATGGGATCGGAGGTCGTCGTCATGGGCCTGGACCTATCACGGCCCCCCGACCCCGTGCCCGCACGACCTGCTAGAGCAGCCCGTCGCAGGGCCCCAGGTCCTGCTCCAGCGAGCTCAGCGCGAAGACCCAGGCATCGCGGTAGGCATCCACGAAGCAGCTCTGGTAGCCATCGACGAAGCCCTCGTCGTACCGAGACGGCCCCCCGACCACCGGCCCAGGGTCGGGGTTCGATGTGTAGCAGAGCGCCGCGTCGACGCCCCCCCACATCGCGCCGTCGAGGCTGCCTTCCCAGCAGCCTTCGTCCCAGCCTTCATCGTAAGGGCCGTAGCAGCCGCCGAGGACGACGAACCACAACCAGCAGGCTCTGCGCACCATGGTTCGACTCCGTCACACGAAGATGATGTCGTGTCCGACCGTGCGATCGAAGAAGTCCGTGGCCGTGATGACCGCGCTCACTTCCGGCACGAGGTCTTCCTTCGTCCGGTCGAACATGTTCATCGCCAGCTCACAGGCAAACAGCTCGCACCCCGAGTCCGCCAGCATCTTCACCATCTCGTAGGCACCTGGAATCTCGAGCTCTTCCATCTTCTTCTTCATGAAGTTGGTGCCCAGCGCCTCCACACCCGGCAGGCCGGCCAGCATCAGGGGCATTGGGCTCGACGGGTTGCCGACGAAGTTCACGTGCAGGTGATCGACCCGGTCGGTGGTGATCACATCGAGGCCGTAGAAGGTGAAGAACACCTTGCACTCGATGCCCGTCATGCGCGCGGCGTTCGCCATGATGAGCACTGGGTAGGCCTCGTCGAGGCCCCCCTTGGCACAGATCAACGCAATCTTGCGGGTCTCGCCAGGGGCAGGGGCCTTGGAGGTGTTGGCGCCTGCGGCGAAGGGAAAGCTCATGGGTCGCTCCAGATCCGTAGGGTTCAGACGCAGCCGACGGGCTTCGGGATGCCCGCGACCATGGCGATGTGCTTGCCCGGCGTGCCGGGGAAGAGCTGGTAGACGCGCTGGGTGCCGGCCCCCGACCCCGTGGCCACGCGGCGCACGTTGGGGGAGGCACCGTTGGAGAGGTAGTCCTCCCGAGCCCAGCGGAGCACGGCCCAGTGCTCGTCGTTCAGGGTGATGCCGAGCCCCTCTGCCATCGCGGTGGCGAGCGCCTCGTCCCACGCGTCGGTGTCGAGGAGGTAGCCCTCCCCGCTGAAGCGGCGGCCTTGCCACTCGACGACCTCATCCAACACCTGCGCCGCGGCCTTCGGGGCCACGCCCACCTTCGGTCGGGGCGCGGAGGACCCCGCTGGCTTCGATGCGTCGGGCTTCGCCTTCGCGCTCGGGGTTGGGGTCGGGCGACGGGTGCCATCGGACGCACCGCCTGAGACCTGACCCAGCTGCTTCAAGATCTGCAGCGCCACGGCCATGCCCCGGCGCACGTCGGTGTCGGCGGTCGCCTTGGCCATGCCTAGGGGGCCCACGGGGTCGATCTCGTCGGCATGGTGCAGCACATCGGTGGCGTCGTTGGCGAACTCGAGGACATCGGGCTGGGTGACGTTGCGGACCGTGTCGACGATCTGCACGATGTGGTCGGAGAACTCGCGCACGTCGTCGGGGCCGTAGGCGGCGGCGAGGCGGTCGAACAGGCCGACCATCTCCTTGCCCATGGCGAACCATCCCCGCTCTTCCCACCCCTGCATCTCGCCAGCCATGCCGGTCATGGCCTCGCGGAGCACCGGGGTCATCTCGCGAACGAGGTCTTCGACGTATTCCTGGCGCTGCACGACGTAGTCGAGCTTGGCGTCGATGGCGTCGAGGCGTGCGAGCAGGCGCTCTTGCACGGAAGCGTCGGTCGTTTCGGTGTGCATCTCAGCTCCACTTGCCGTGCATGAGCATCCGGTGGTCCATGGGAAGTTCCTCCCCCTTCACGAGCACGTTCCAGTAGGCCCACCGGAAGGCGAGCTTGCCCCAGTGGTTGGTGTGGCTCTCTTCCAACAAGGTGAACGGGCCGATGCCCGGCAGCGGGAAGCGCCCCGGCAGCGGCTCGGTCTCGTAGTTGAAGTCCAGCAGCATGGCCTTGCCGTGGCCGGTCTCGATGAAGCAGTTGGCATGGCCGTCGAACTCGGGCAGCAGCGGACGGCCCTGGATCCACCGGAGGATGTTGGGCAGCAGCACGTCGCCCTGGAAGTGGGCCACCGCACCGGCCTTCGAGGTCGGCAGGTCGGTCGCGTCGCCGAGGCAGAAGATGTGGTCGTGGTCCCGCGCGAGCAAGGTGTGCTTGTCGGTGGGCACGAAGCCGAGGGTGTCGCCCAGCGCCTCGTCGACCGCAGGGGTGCCGCCGTGTTGGGGCACAGTGACCAGCAGGTCGAAGTCTTCGGTGCGGCCGTCGTAGGAGGTCAGCGTGTGCTTGTCGCCGTCGACCTGGCTGACGTTGAAGTTCGGGATGACCTGGATGTTGCGGGACTCGAGCAGGCCCCCCAGGATGCGGGAGGCGGTGGGCTTGGTGAACGCGCCGTCGAGGGGCGTGGCGTAGATCAGCTCCGTCTTGTCCCGGAGTCCCTTCTTCTCGAGCCAGGCGTCGGCGAGCAACGCGAACTCGAGGGGAGCGACCGGGCACTTGATGGGCATGTCGACGATGTTGACGACGAGTCGTCCCCCTTCGAAGCGCTCGAGCCGTGCGCCCAGCGCGTCGCTGCCTTCCAGCGAGTAGAAGTCGAACACCGAGTCACGCCAACCCGGGCCGGTCATGCCTTCGGTGGCCTCAGGGCGAAGCTCCGTGCCCGTCGCGACGATGAGCAGGTCCCAGGTGAGCCGGGTGCCGTCCTGAAGGGCGACCGCCTTGGCATCGGGGTCGATGCGGTCGATCTGCCCCTGGACGTAGCGGACGTCGCGGTGAAGCAGCTTGCCTCGAGGCCGCACCAAGTCGCGAGCCTCGTAGCTGCCGAAGGGCAGGAACAAGAGTCCCGGCTGGTAGATGTGGTCGTCGTCGCGGTCGACGACCGTGATGCGCCAGTCGTCCGGCAACGCGCGGACGAGCTTGTTGGCCATCATGCTGCCGGCGGTGCCCCCGCCGAGGATCAACAGCTCTTTCATGTGGACGTGCTCCAGGCTGAACCGGGTCCATAGCAAGACCCTTGCCAACCTATCGACCCGGTCCAACACTAGCTCCCTTCGTTGCACGTCCACACAAGTGGGTGAGGCCGCACACCCCCCAGCGCCTCCTCACCCGATCCCAGGCAAGCTCCAGCTACTTCGTGACGGTCGGCCACTGCTTGCCGTCGAGCCAACCCCGCACGACGTCGTCTCCGAGGAGTTCCCCGACGACCCGGTACCGGGACACGAAGGCGTCGGACCTGGATGGGTCCTCGCAGATCGCGCCCGCCTCGTCGAGAAAGGTGCTGTGGCAGAACTGCACCTGGCCGCCCTCGGCGATCAAGAAGCCCACGTGGAAGTCCAACCCCACGATCCACACCCCGTCCCGACGGGCCACATGAGCGACGACCTCCCCGGCGGGTCGGTCCCGAAACCGACGAATGCGCGCCTCGGGCACGAGGGTCTGGATGATGTGCTCCGACGCCTGCTGGGCCAGCCGGACCCGCTCGACCCGCAGGCCCGCGTCCCGGAGGATGGCCGACACGTAGTAGCCACAGGCCACAGGCTCCACGCCCGGCGCCTCGGCGTTTCCGTAGAACGACCACGGGGTGCCCGTCCAACGGGGGACGAGGTCGTCCACGATCGCGTCCCAAAGGGCGCGGCGGGCCCCGGCCACGTCGTCCAGTCCACGGCGACGGGCCTCGATGGAGGCGACGACGGCGTCGTAGACGGGCTGCTGGGGACCGACTTCCGCCGCGAACGTGGGGACCAAGAACATCCACATGGTGACCCAGACACCGACCGCCACCGGCGGTTCCCCGCACCGCCTCGAACCACAGCCCCAACGCGTCGCGCACCCGGAACGCCCAAGCCCCTCGACCATGCTAGGAAGGCTGGCTCCGGAGGCCCACATGCTCGCTCTGCTCGCTCTCTCCTTCCTCGGCTGCTCCCCCGAAGCCGACGACCGCGTCAGCAAGCCCACAGAGGTCGGCGTCACCAAGGTCGACGACACCGCCATCGCGAGCACCGGTCCCTTCGCCGAGCTCGACGCCGACGAGACCTGGCTCCTTCCCAACCTCGACGGCGACGCCTGGGTGGTCCGCACCACCGGCTCCATCCCTTATGCCTACGCCGAGAACCGTGTCGACCTCGCCCGCATCAGCGGCTTTGCCCTGGCGCGCGACCGCTTCGTCATGATCGATCTCGTCCGCCGGTCCGGCGCGGGCACGCTGTCGGGCCTCCTCGGACAGGATGCCCTCGAGATCGACGTCGAAGCCCGCACGATGGGCATGACCCGCGTGGCGCAGCAGTTCACCGCCGTCACCGACGAGGACCCCGAGCTCGCCGCCATCCTCGACGGCTACGTGGAGGGCATCAACGCCTACGTCGACGCCGTGAAGCGCGGCGAGCTGCCCGTGCCCAGCGAGTTCGACTTCCTGGGCCCCCTCATCGGCGCCGAGGACCCCACCGAGCTGCTCCAGCCCTTCACCCGCGACGACATGGGCTTCATGGGCGCCACCATCATCTACAACCTCGGCTTCGAGACCACCGACGTGGGCCGCGCCACGTCCGCCGCCCTGCTCGACAGCACCTTCCTCGGCGCCCCCGAAGAGGCCCTGCGGACCGACGGCCTCCGCTACGACGTCTGGGAGAACGCCGCCCCGGTCCACGACACCTGCTCCGCCCCGGGATGGGGCACGGTCCGTCGGGCGGCCCCGCCCCAGGCCCAGGGCACGCCCCGTCGCCCTGCCGTGCCCGCCAAGGTGCTCGACGCCCTGCACACCCGCATGCAGCGCTTCGAGGCCCGCATGGGCCACGACCGCGAGTCCGGCTATGGGTCCAACGCCTGGGCCGTGGCGGGCTCTGCGACCACCGACGGACGCTCCCTCCTCGCCGGCGACGGCCACCTTCCACTCTCGGTCCCGAGCCTGTTCTACAGCTTGGGCATGGACACCGCCGTGCTCGGCGGCGGCGACACCACTCAGGTGGGCCTCGTGCTCCCCGGCCTGCCCACCATGGCCGTCGGCACCAACGGCAAGGTCGCCTGGTCCCAGACCCAGCTCTTCGGCGACATCACCGACTGGTACGCCGAGGAAGTTGTACTCGACGCCGACGGCGCCCCCGCGTCCACCGTCTTCCAGGGAGGCGAGCAGGCGGTCGTGGCCATCTCCGAAGACTACGAGATCGCCAGCGTGCCCCTCCTCGGCTCCATCGGCCGCACCGAGTCCTGGACCCGCTACACCACCTTCGACGGCCGCATGATCACCGCCATCGAGGGCCGCGACGCCAGCCCCGACGAGGCCCTTGCTGCAGGAGAGACCCTCGTGCTCCTCGGCGGCGACTACATCGTCCCTGGCGACATCGACGGCGACGGCATCATCTCCGGCATCAGCGTCGACCACACCGCCTTCGACGACGGCAACATCCTCAAGGCCAGCGACAGCTTCGGCCACGCCGCCAGCGTGACCGAGTTCCAGGAAGAGACCAAGCGCCTCGTCGGCTACTCCCAGTCGATCCTCGTCGCCGACGCCGGCGGGAGCGTGCTCTTCACCGGCTACCAGGCCGTTCCGCTCCGCGGCTACCTGCCCCGCAACGCCGACGGGACCTGGATCGATGGCGCCGACCCCCGCGGCCTCATCGACGGCACCCAGTACCAGGGCTTCACGGTGCCCGTGGGCCCCGACGGCAAGGTCGACGAGACCCGCACCGATCCCTACGAGCAGCTCGTCCCCTTCGAGGCGTACCCCCAGGTGATCGACCCGCCCGAAGGCTACGTGCTCAACGCCAACAACGACATTGGCTGCATCAGCACCGACGGCAGCCTGCTCGACGACCCCTTCTACCTGGGCGGCCCGTGGCTCGAGGGCTTCCGGGCCGAGCGCATCGACGAGCTCCTCGACGACGCCGTGACGAACGGCACCGCGGACCTCGCGGCCATGTCCCGCATCCAGGGAGACCACGAGAGCACGGTCGCCGCCCACTTCCTCCCGACCTTCCTCGACGCCATGGACGGCGTGCTCGCCGCCGCATCCGGCACCCACGAGCCAGGCTCCACCGGGGCCCGCCAGCGGGACCGGTACCAGGCCAACAAGGCCCGCATCGACGAGGCCCTGGTCCGCCTCGAGGCCTGGCACGACGCCGGACAGCCCGCACGCAGCGGCGTCGAGACCTTCTACAGCCCCATCGAGAACGGCGACCTCGACCACAGCGTGGCCACCAGCCTGTGGCACGCCTGGATGAGCGCCGCCATCGACCGGATCCTGAGCGACGAGGGCTTCCCGGGCGTGTACTACCCGACCGGCGACACCGGCCGGACCCGGACCCTCACCGCCATGTTCGACGGCCGCGGGCCCGGCAACGCCCTCGACCTCGCCTCTTGGAACCCCGAGACCGAGGAGTCGATCTTCTTCGACATCAAGGACACCCCGGAGATCGAGACCTCCGGCGAGGTGCTGCTCATCGCACTGGAGAAGGCCCTCGACGACCTCGAGGCCCCCGAGACCGACCCCGGCTACGGCGGCTACGGCACCGACGACATGAGCCAGTACCTGTGGGGCCTGCGCCACATGGCCAAGTTCGAGAGCCTGCTCGCGGAGGCCTTCGGCTCCGACCCCACCTTTGCCTTCCTCGTCGAGCCCTTCAACATCACCACCGACCTGCTCCCATTGGCGGCCAGCATCCCGAGCGACGACCCGCGGGACGACCTGCCCTGGTTCCCTCGCCACGGCGACATGCTCAACGTCGATGCCGCCAACGCCGGCTTCGGCACTGGCGACCACACCTACGGCTCGGGCCCTGTGTTCCGCATGGTCATCGCCCTCGGCCCCGATGGTGCCGAAGGGGTCAACATGATTCCTGGTGGCCAGTCCGGCCTCAACGACAGCGACCACTTCGCGGACCAAGCCGCCTTGTGGCTTGCCAACGAGACCTGGCCCATGCACACCGACGTCGACGACGTCCTCGCCGACGCCATCCGCATCGAGCACTTCCCGAAGAGCGGCTTCTGACCGCCGAGACCCGGCGGCAACTCGGGCCCTGGTAGGATGAGCCGTCCACCGGAGTCTCCTCATGCCGCCGTGGTCCCTTCTCACCATCGCCCTAGCGACCACGGGCACCCCTCCGGGGCCTGCCGTGGCCGACTGCGCCGGGCTTCAACCCCTCGCAGTCCTGCTTGCCGATCCGGCCAACGCCGAGATCGAGCTCGAGCCAGGCTGCGACCATCCCGTCAACAACGTGCCCATCGCCCACGACGTCTCTGTGATCGGCCAAGTACCGGCCACTGGCGTGTCTCGGCCCCGCATCCGCTTCACCACCGCCGCCGCCGGGGGCAACCTGTTCGGCGTGAGCGCCGGCACGGTCTCCTTCGAAGCCCTGGACCTGCACGGCCTCGATGACCTCGGGCAGCCAGGCGGCCGGGCGCTGCACGCCACGGGCGGCACCGTCGACTTCACTGACGTGGACTTCTCAGCGTTCTTCGGGACCACCTACGGCGGCGTCATGCGGGTCGGCGTCTCGGTCGTGAACGTCGACGGCGGCACCATCGAGGACAACCAAGGCCACTGGGGCGGGGTGGTCTGGGTGGACACGGGCGGCGACCTCACGTTCTCCAGCGTCACCGCCAACGGAAACGTCGCCTCGGGAGCTGGAGGCTTCGCCTATGTCGAGGCCGGTGGAGTGATGCGGCTGTTCGCCGTCACGGCCTCCGAGCACAGCGCGCCGTATGGAGGCTTCGTCGCCCACCGCGGCGAAGTGGTCGTCGACGGGCTCACCAGCGAAGACCACACCGCGACCGGAGCCGGTGGCGGGTTCTACGTGGAGAACACGGGCTCGGTCCTGTCGCTGTGCAACGCCACCCTCGACGGCGGCAGCGCCGGCACCCAGGGGGGGGCCATGTACGTGCGCGGCGCCACCACCATCGGCACCGGCTGTGGCACGTCCTCCGGACCCGGCCCCGTGTCCTTCGCCAACCACAGCGCCAACGAAGGGGGCGCATCTACGCCTTGGCCGCGGGCGCCACCCTCACCGTCGACCAGGCGACCTTCACCAACCACAGCGCCACCGACGACGGTGGCACGATCTTCGTGCAATCCAACACCACCCGCCTCGATGGAATCGTGATCGACGAGAGCCGGGCCGACGCCCGCGGCGGCGCCATCTTCGTGCAGTCCCCCGTCGACTTCGACCTGTCGGACAGCCGGGTCTCGAACGCCTCGGCTGGCACGTTCGGTGGATGCGTCGAATTGGTCACCACCACCATGGACAACGCCCACCTCGCCGACGTGGAGCTCCACACCTGCGCCGCGGGCGACGCGGGCGGCGGGCTGTACGCCAACGGGGGCCTGGAGGCGGACGGCCTCACCATTCGCTTCGGCCAGGCCGAGCTCGACGGTGGCGGAGTGCACCTCGCGACCGCGTTCGAGCGCTCCTTGACGGGGCTGACCATCACCGACAGCTACGCCGCCACCGACGGCGGGGCGATCAGCCTGCAGGCCACCAATGCAGCCGTCACGACCCTCGAGGATGTGGTGATCGAGCGCTGCGACGCCCTGAACGGCGGCGCCCTCTCGGTGCGGGACTCCACGGTGGTGGTCGACCGCTTCCGCTTCGAAAGCGGCCTGGCCTCCGATGGGGGCGCCATGATCTTGAGTGGCAACGGCTCCACCGCCACCCTCTCCCGCGGCCTGGTGTGCTCCACCACCAGCGGCATGGGCGCCATCACGGCGCGCACCACCTCCCCTACGCTGAACCTCGACCAGGTGGCCTTCATCGACAACAGCGGCGTGCGCGGGGGCGCGATCGAGCTGCAAGACAACACGGCCACGACCCTGAGCGCGCTCCACTTCGTCGGCAACGAGGCCACCTTCGGCGCCGCGGTCTTCGTCGAAGCAGGGGTCCCCGCCACCCTCAGCGACACCGTGGTGTTCGACAACCACACCACCGCCCTCAGCTCGGGTGCGATCGACGGCTTGATCGCCAGCGATGCCTGGTACGAAGGCAACACGCCCCTCGCCAACCCCGACGAACCCTACGCGGTCGACGTCCCGTCGGGCATGCTCTTCGACGGCTCCTGCACCTGGGCGACGCTGCGCACCGTCGACCGCGAAGATCAGCGAGGCGTGTGGGGCCCCGTCACCACCGACCCCCTCACGTGGCCCGATGGCACCGACCCGTTCCGCGACGCCGACCTCGACGGCGTGCCCTGGCTCCACGACTGCGACGACGACGATGCGGCCCGGAACCACGGAAGGCCCGAGCTGTGCGACGGCATCGACAACGACTGCGACGGCCTCATCGACGACGACGACGACAGCCTCGACCCCTTGGTCGCACCCCATTGGTTCCGGGACGCGGATCTGGACGGACGTGGCGACGAGAACGACTCGGTCCGGAGCTGCGTGGCACCGGAGGGCTACATCATGTCGGCCGGCGACTGCGACGACAGCGACGGCGCGCTGCCGATTCCCACCTACCGGGACCTAGACGGCGACGGCCTCGGCGCGGGGCCCATCATCAACGAAGACTGCACCGTGCCGGCAGACCCCGGCTTCTCGTTTCAGAGCACCGACTGCGATGACACCAACCCGCTCATCGCCGGACCGGAGCCCGCATTCCTCGACGCCGACCGAGACGGCGCAGGCTCCCAGGTGGAGCTCGGAGAGCGCTGCCCCGGCGACGCCGACACCGCCCTCAACAACGAAGACTGCGACGACAGCCGCAGCGACGTGTTCCCCGGGGCCCAGGAGAGCTGCGACGGCGCCGACCAAGACTGCGATGGCGCCATCGACGAGGGCGTGATGTTCGAGGTGTGGACGGACGCCGACGGCGACGGCTACGGCGTCGGCGAGCCCACCCTCACCTGCGACCCGGACGCTGGGGCGCTGATCGATGGGGACTGCAACGACACGGACCCGAAACGAGCCACCGACTGCAACGACGACACCGTGACCAACACCGGGGACGACGACGACGACGACGACGACGGGCCAGGCACCGAGCCGACCGTCGAGGAAGACCCGAAGGCCGTGGCCGGCGCCGGCTGCGCCTGCCAGGGGGCCCCCCACCCTGCCGGCGGCCTCGGCCTGGCCCTGCTCTTGGTCCTGCCGTGGCGTCGGCGACGAATCCTGTAAGAACGCTGTGGCTTGGCACACAAGAACCCACCAAAAGCTGAGTCAAAACGCACACCCCGCATGCACCCACCCCCTCGACCACAACGTCATTCGTGGCACGCTCCATGCACGTTCCCAAGGCAACCACCGAGGGATGAATATGTCCAAGGAAACCGAATCGCTGGGCCGCCCAAGGCGAAACCGTAGGGCTTCGTACTTGGTTCTCATCGCGCTGTTGATGGTCGTGTTGCTGGGGTCTGCGGCCCTCGCCATCGACCTCGCCGTCGTGAACTTGGCCCACCAGCAGCTGCGCTCGGCGGTCGACGCCGCTGCGCTGGCTGGGGCCTCCAACATCGACGGCACGTCCGACGGCATGGACCGAGCAAGGGCCTCGGCCCTGGCCACGTCGAGCGCAAACCAGGTCCGAGGCGAGCCGGTCACCCTCGCCGCAGGCGACGTGGTGTTCGGCGAGTGGAACTTCGAGAACGGCAGCTTCACGCCGAGCAACGAAGCACCGGAGGTGAACGCACTACAGATTCGCCGCACCGTGCCCAAGGTGCCGACGCCGTTTGCGGGGGTCCTCATGTGGAACCAGAGCCTCGATGTGGATGCAGAGGCCGTCGCGGTGCGACCTCCTCTGGAGCCCATCGCCATCGCCGATTGCTTCCTCCCCGTGGCCGTGCCGTCGTGCATGGTGGACCCGCTTCAGAGCGGCATCGGGGGTCAAGGGGTCCTTCAAGTGCAGCTGGCGAACGACAGCAACGACAACGCCGGCTGGGCCCATCCAGACGGAGCGAATGCCGCCAACATCCGGACGGCCATGCAGGACGCCGCCAATGGCCGCTGCGAGGGGTCCGAACCGGTCGTGGGGGAAGGCGACCGCGTGCCCGTCACGAACGGCGTCGATGCGAGCGTCCTGCACGAGGTGCGAAACCTGCTCCGGTTGTCGGCGCAGCCATGGCAGCCCACGCTCTGGGGCGTCAAGCCCCCCCGGGATGAGGACAGCTCGCTCACCCCAGCGCAGTACCCGATGTCCGGGATCATTCAGGGCCCCGTCCCTGTGGTCGACGGCGGGGGAGGCGCCTGCAACGCCACGAAGTTCAACCAGACCATGCCGGTTCGGCGCCTAGCGTGGGGCGTGATCTTCGACGTCTACAGCGGCCCCGGCCAGCACAAGGGACTCCAGATGATGTTCGACTTCGACCACGACTTCGAGAGCCCCGGCACGGGCACGGGGGACGGCAACGTCAAGGCCCGGCCCCCGGGCCGGTTGGTGAGGTGACCCATGGTGGACCGTAGAACCAAGCGTCGAGGCAGTGAAGCCCTCGAGTTCGCCCTCAGCCTCCCCATCCTGCTCGTGATCCTCGCAGGCATCGTCGACTTCGGGTGGTTCGCCACCCACCAGTCCGCGGTGTTCGGGGCCGCGGCGTACGGCGCGCGGGCCGGGTCGATGACCCCGCAAGATCTGGACCCCGTGGCGACAGCGAAGCTCTCCTCTGAGCGGGACCTCTTGGACTCGCGCGTCACCGACGCGACCGTGACCGCTGGCCTGGTCACGCTCCCCACCGGGGAACAGGCCATCGAAGTGGAGGTGCATGCCCCCTACTCCGGGATCTGGGGTTTCGTCCCTCTGCCCGTCGACTACCAGGGCCACGCCGTCCGTCGCATGGACGAGCAGCCCAAGCCGTGACGCGGTGGCGACACGACGCGCCCCCTACCGGAAATGAGAGGTGCGGGCAGGGTGGGTGGACCGCCGAAGCGCAGCGCGAGGTGCGGGGTCCCTCGGGTGGCGTGGCCTGGCTAGCTGCCCGTCACGTCGCGCAGGTGGTCCTCGATAGGGAGGGCGTGGGTCGGGGCGTGCGGTAGGGCTCAGGCTTCGCGCCCCCGCATCGCCCGCGGCTTCACCTCAGCCTCATCCCGGGGAGGAGAAGCCCCTCGCCACCTCCCGCAGCTCCTCCCGGAGCCACCGATGCACCGGATCCGCCGTCCATCGCTCGTGCCACACCAGGCTCACCGTGTACGAGGGCAGGTCGAGAGGCGGTGGCACCACCGCGAGCCCCAGGGCGGGCCCCAGCCGGTGGGCCAGCCGGGACGCGATGGTCAGCACGTGGTCGGTGCCGGGCAGCATGTGGGGCGCAGCCAGGAAGCTGGGGGAGGTCCGAGCGACCCGCCGGTCTCGGCCCTGGCCGCCAGCAGCCGGTCCACGATCCCGGTCGTGCCCCCCGGCGGGCGGCCTCGCTGTGGCCCTTCTCCCGCCACCGCCGGCAGTGAAAGGCCCAAGTGTCCGAGCACTACGATGCCGCGCCAGCCTGTCAAGCCCGGGGGACACCCCTCAGAGCTCGAAGCGCAGGTAGTACACCTTCTCGTGGAAAGCATCGCCGATGAGCAGCATCAGCGGCTCCTGCGGCGTCGGCTGGTAGAAGGCGATCGACGTGGCCAGCGGGCTGCCCTGGATGTCGTCGGTGTAGATCCGCGCTGCATCCATGTCGGTGAGGTCCCCGTCCAGCTGGTCGTGGCGGAAGGCGTAGAGCTGGCCCGGACGGGTGCCGCGGTAGTTGTACTGGCTCACCACGAGCCAGCGGCTGCCGTCGGGCGCTGTCGTGGTCGACATGCGGGTGCCGAACTGGGCTCCCCCGGTTCCGCGGATGGTGGCGCGCACGGTACCGTTCAGGTCGAGGATGGTGACGGACCCGTCCAGGCCAGGAGTGACCGAATTCGTGGTCGCGATCTCCGGAGTACCGTCGTCGTCGACGTCCAACATCACATTGGCGTCTCCGCGCTCCTGGTGGAGCTCGCCTACGGCTTCACAGGGCGAGAGGTCGGACAATGGTTCGAGGGGGCAGAGCAAAGGGCTCCCAGTTTCTACGATTCCGTCCGCCTCGATGGACTCCACGTAGCCTGCGAGCCAAAGGGATGGATACCCGTCCGCCAAGGGAGCCCCCCCGACCACGTAGGCGTGCACATCCGCCTCTGTGAGGTCCTCCCAGGTGAGGTCCAGGATGTCGTCGCCCTCGTCCAGCGGGTGCGGCTCGGGGCGAGGGGCTGTCGAGAGGGCACTGTGGAGCACGCGAACGCCCGGCCCAGTCCAGACGGAGAACACTCCGCCCGAGGGCTGCGCGCTCAACGAACGAACATGCTTGCTCCGATCCTCGCCCAGCTGGTGCCGCGTGTCGTGCTCCGGCTCCGTGTCCACCAGCGCCTGGACCCGGCCGTCGGAGAACGTGGTCGCGGTGGAGAACAACAGGTCGGCGAAGCCGTCGCCGTCCACGTCTCCGGTGGCCATCACGTTGCCGTACCGCGCGATGTGGTCATCCGTGGGGTGCCGCTCGGTGAGCACGTCGAGGCCCTCGAACACCCGTACCACCGTGCCGGGGCCGTAGGTGCTGTCGGTGTTCGGCGCGTTCACCGCCCACTCGGCGCGCCCGTCGTGGTCCAGGTCGCAGCCGGTGGTGAGCGTGGTTCCCCACAAGCCTTCGCCCTCCGCCGCGGGGACGAAGGCCGCGTCGGAGAGGTCGATGATGCGCTGCTCCAGCGGCGCGAGGCCGTCCGGGGCACACGCCGCCAGCAGCAGCAGCCAGCAACTCACCGGCAGATCCCGTTGGTGCACTCGTTGAGGAAGGCCCAGCACACGAGGACCTCCCTGGTGTCACGGGCAAACTGGCACCCCAAGGCAGGGCTGTCAACGGCGCACAACGCGGACACCGCCACCCCCACTCTCCGAATCCCGCGACCCCGCGACGGTGAGCCCGAGATTCGCTTGAGAAGCTTGTTTCTCAGGGGCGAATCGGAGGGCGAGCATAGCGGGATTCTCGGCGAGCGGCCCTTGGGCCGCGCAACAAGTGTGATTCCAAGGGGACTTTCGAGCGCAGCGAGACGGTCCGGTTGGAATCCCGCGACGGCGAGCCCGAGA
>Ga0316204_10001709_pt1 | contig 56355 bp, 60 predicted proteins | sample 6monrhotite_MG_2_FD_205661 | JGI IMG/M metagenome (GOLD analysis project Ga0316204, IMG submission 205661) | Microbial mat bacterial communities from mineral coupon in-situ incubated in ocean water Damariscotta River, Maine, United States -... | ecosystem: Environmental > Aquatic > Marine >... | reverse complement strand
TTGCTCAGGTACGTCCAAGCTGAACCCCGTCAAATCGACACTCCTGCTTATCACCCTTATCTGTTCATTGGCAGGCTGCTCCGATACAGAGCTGCCTGCGGGTCAATCCGCAGACCTTCTATCACAGCCATATATAGATCGCCCCGCAACAGGTGACCGCATGGTTGATGCCAGCATTGGTGATGCCAGCAACCTGATTCCCATGATCGCCGGCGATGCCTCCAGCCATGAGATAGCAGGACAGCTCTATCTTTCACTGCTGAAATATGACAAAAACCTGGATCTGACAGGCCAATTGGCAAAATCGTGGCGTATCTCTGAGGATAACAAAACCATTACTTTCCACCTTCGTCCCGGACTACACTGGACAGATGGCAAACCGTTCACATCCGCTGATTGTGCCTTCACATTAAAACTGATGCAGGATGAGAATACCCAAAGCGCATACAAATCAGATTATGAGCTGGTGAAAGGCATAGAGACGCCTGACCCATACACATTTGTAGTCCACTATAACGAAGCATTCTCACCAGCCCTCTCCTCATGGTCTTCGCTTGCCATACTTCCCAAACATATTTTTGAGGGTGAAAATATCATGGATACCACTCTCTCCCGCCAACCTCAGGCAACGATAGGTCCCTATCGCCTCGCTGACTGGCAGTCTCAACAATCCATTCTTATGCAGGCCAACAAGGACTATTTTGACGGGACAGTCTGGATCGAAGAACGGTTAACCCGCATCATTCCTGACCGCGCCACGCAATTTCTTGAACTTACTGCCGAACGACTGGATTCCGTCGGTTTGAGCCCCATGCAATATACCCGTTTGTTTGAAACCAAAGAGGTTCTGAAAAACAACTACAAGCGCTATAAATATCTTGATTTTGCCTACACCTATCTTGGTTTTAACCTGCAACGGAAACCTTTCGATAATCAAAAGGTACGAGAGGCCATTGCCTACGCTGTTGACCGCCAGGAGATACTTGAGGGTGTACAGCTTGGCCTCGGAGAAACGATCGCCAGCCCCTATAAGCCAGGCACCTATTGGGTCAATAATAAACTGAAACCGCGTCCCTTTGATCCGAAAAAGGCCCGTGCTCTGCTAGCAGAGGCCGGCTGGTCGGACTCTGATGGTGATGGTCTCGTGGACAAGAATGGTAAAGCCTTCACTTTTACCATATTGACCAATAACGGTAATAAACAACGATCCGATGCCGCCACCATCATGCAGCAGCGACTTAAAAAGGTTGGTATCTCTATTCAGATCAGGCTGGTTGAATGGTCGGCCTTTATTCAGAACTTCATTAACAAGCGCGACTTTGATGCAGTCATTCTCGGTTGGTCACTCTCACCCGATCCCGACCAATACACCATATGGCACTCATCACAAACCGGGCCAAGGCAGTTTAATTTCCTCTCTTACAATAACAGCACCGTGGATTCAGCACTGGACAAAGCCAGGCGAACATTTGACCGGGCAGAGCGCAAGAAGCAGTACGACATCATGCAGGAGGAGATCTACAACGATGTTCCTATGCTCTTCCTGTTTGCTCCCTATTCGCTGCCAGTCATGCACAAACGTTTCCATGGTATCAAGCCTGCACCAGCGGGTATCAGTTATAACAATGAACACTGGTATGTACCTGCAGAGCTCCAGAAACATCAGATCACAAGCATCAATCCCTAAAGCTGCACACTTGCACTTCATGAGCAGAGTTGTGATACTTTATCTCATCCCAATGGATTGAATGGATTCTACTCGGAGGCGACTATTACTACGATTCATGCAAAACTGGAAAAGCTGAGAGTAGAGCGGGATCTCTCCTGCATCATCATTATTGATGGTGAAGGCGGTCTGATTACCCAGGTTGGTGAAGCACCCGAAGGCGAAGAGTTTGCTCTATATTCACCCATGGTGATGGAGACGACCCGACGCATGTCAATCTGCGGTGGTTTTGGTGAACCGATATGCAATGGTGTGATACTGCCTAAAGGAAAGATCCTCATTACGCATCAGGATCTGGTCAACGATCAGGTGATCTACACTTCGTTACTGTGTCAGAACAAAGTCCCCAACGGGCTGGTGGATTTGCTTAAACGTATCACAGGCCTGGTCGAAGAGGCAGTCTAGCCACCTGCTTCTATAGCTTTCCGGCCAAGCTGGCGGCTACTGCAGCATGTTTGATCTTGCCAGCTTCCGTATTCAAGCCTCCAGCCAGATCGACATTGCAGCTCAATGCGCCCCTCAACCCAAGATCTGCCAGTATTTGAATATATGGGAGTGTCACCTCGGTCAAGGCTCGCGTACTGGTCTGTGGTACTGCTGCTGGAAGGTTGGGCAGACAACAATGAATCACCCCCTCTTCCATATATATCGGTTCATCGAAGCTTGTGGCTCGACTGGTCTGGCTGATGCCTCCCTGATCAATAGAGACATCAATAAACACACTGCCATCGGGCATGCGCTTCAGATCGGTTCGGGACAACAGTTCAGGAGCATGTTTGCCCGGAATCAATGCAGCCCCGATCAACAGATCACACTGCTCCAGCAAACCATAAAAGTATTCATGTGAGAAATGGTGCACGGTGATATTTTCATCGGTCTGCTGTTGCAGATCCCGAATACGCTGGTCATCCCTTTCCAGCAGGGTGACCCGGGCACCAAGACCAGCGGCGGCTGTCGCTGCACTCAAACCTACATTACCAGCCCCGAGTATGATGGCATGCATTGCAGCTGCCGTCCCGATAGCTGAAGGCAGACAACCTTTCCCCGGTAAGCTCGTTCCGTTCTCCTTCTGCAGGAAATGAACACCCAGTTGCACAGCTACCCTTCCAGCGACCTCCGACATCGGCTTAAGCAGTGGCAGAAAACCTGAATCAGTCTGAACAGTTTCATAAGCTATCGCACAGACCTTCTTCTCAAGCAGTACTGCAGCAAGATCAGGAAAGGCTGCCAGATGCAGGAAGGTGAACAGCATCAGATCCTCTCTCAGATAACTGTATTCACTTGCCTGAGGCTCTTTCACCTTCACCACCAGCTCTGCTGCCCAGGCCTTTTCAGCCCGGCTGACAAGCTCAGCACCGGCATGAAGATAATCAGCGTCAGAAAAGCCGCTATCGATGCCGGCTGATTTCTCAACCATCAGCTGATGTCCGGCCTGCACCAGAAGAGCAGCACCTTCAGGGGTGATAGCAACCCTGTGTTCATGGTTCTTGATCTCTTTAGGTACACCTATTCGCATAGGTATGATTATATGACCTGATGATCCATTAGGAAAGAGGAAGCAGCAATGGTGCAATACCGGCAACGATCTGCTTGCACGGATATCACGTTCCATCTCCTTGTTTCAGAGTAGCAGAAACAAAAGTTAAATATTATCCACGTAGGCGTTACGGATCTCCAGAATGGGATCAAGTTGATCAAAAAGCATATCTACTAATTCCGGATCAAAATGCTTTCCCCGTTCCTCTTTGAACAGATCAAATACCCTCTCCTACGGCCACAAGGGGGACTAAAGCTGCTGCTGAAGTTACTCATGAAACCCAGAGCAAGGGCCTGGAAGCTTGTTTGATCCAGATTGAGGAGTTGCTCATCGGTGTAATTATAAACGGCCATTGGTCAATCGAATGTTAAGTGATGCCCTGTGGAGTGGCAGCAGGTTTCGGACGGTGTAACAGACTGCTGAAGGCGCAGCTGTCCAGAGAAAGTCTGAATGGATATCGGCCGGAGCTTATCTCCATCCCAATGGCAAAGAGGACTGAAGAGTATGGTGTTGAGTGGAAATTCATTCGCACAGAAATTCTATTTTAGATGGCTGAACTAAGAGAGGCTTACAATGAATGCGTAAGGCCGCAGTAAATTTAAGAGACAACCATTCTCCTTCTCATCCCATCTCAGGTAAAGAGGCCCATAAAACAAGAATCAGGAACAGTAGCGACAGAAGAAGAAATACTGGAGCCCAGTACTCAGCCGGAAAAGCAATCTTGTTGGACTGCTTTCTGGTCAAACCGCACTTCACGCAATGATTCGGATAGCATAACTTAATGACAAGAAACCACAGGCCAAGTGTCAAAAGAATCAATAACCAGGAGCCAACTCTTATCCTGGGTTTGTATTGCGTATGGCTGACGCAGTAGTGGCAAAAATGCACTTTCATAAAATGATATAGCTGCTCACGCAAACAAACAGCTTCTTTGTTTTAGGCATAACATGGATGAAAAGAGAGGCTTTCATCCACTACAGGCCTGGTCTATCAGCGGTAGGCTGTTGCACCTGTAATATAGGCTTTCTTTAAAGCCCACTGGCGAATCTGTGCGCCGGTACGAATAGCCCGTGTCAGGTTCGTACGTTTCAGGGAAGCACCGCGAAAGTCAGCATCTGTCAGATTGGAGTATGAAAGATCTGATTCATTCAAAACCGCCCCGCGCAAGTCTGCACCTTCAAGGTTACAGCCCTGAAGATTGGCATAAATGATCTTGGCATTACGCAGATCCTGACCTGAAAGATCCATACCCGACAGGTTCACACCATCAAGCGTCCAGCCACTGCGAATCTGGGAGATCAATCGATCCAGACTAATGCGCACACCCGTCAGTTTGGCATTCACCAGAGTAGCGCCATCAAAATTGGCATGGGACATATCTGCCCCTGACAAATTGGCTCCCGAGAAGTTACAATCACAAAGCTTGGCACCTGAAAGGTCGGCACCGGACAGATCCTGATTGGAGAAGTCCAGACCTGACAAATCAGCTCCAGCCAGACTTTCACCTGCGTTGATCTTGGCAACTACTTCAGTAACAGTCATAACCCCTCCTAAGGACGTGAGTTATGGTAAAATGATAGCTGCAAATCGCAAGCAGTATCTTACGGTGTTTCGCCCGATACACGCTCTTTTTTTGCACGAATACGTGCTTTTTTATCATCGGCAGCGTGTGCATTACGCGGTTTGCGTGGAAGCGGACGATAAATTTCGACCCGGTCGCCATCCCTGAGTTCCTGGTTTCCCTTTACCAGCTTGGCATAGATCCCCAATTTATGGGTTAACAGATCAATCTCGGTGTGCTTCTCAAGCAGGCCTGACAAATGCACAGCCTCTTCAGCCGTTGTGCCTTCACCAACATCAAGCTCTTCGATAAACTGCTCCTGTGGCAGTGCATATATCACCGAAACGTGCATCAGCTCCCCTTCACTTCGCAGGCGCGTTGTTCAAATGCCTGAACCATGCTTTTACAGGCCGTAGTAAAGACAGGACTGGCTACGATATCAAGCATCATGCTGCGAAATTCAAACTCGATCGAAAAATGGACCTTACAGGAGTGCTCGCTTACAGCTTCAAATGTCCAGACACTTTCCAAAAACCGAAAGGGTCCTTCCAGCAGACGTATCTCCACAAGCTTGTTGGGAATAAAACGATCAACTGTTTTAAAGCTGTGCCGGGAACCGGCAAGATCTGCGACCAGTTCGGCAGTTAGCTCACCATCCTGACGACTCAACACCTTTGCATCGGCCACCCACGGTAGAAATGCTGGATAGGCATCGATATCCAACACCACATCGAACATCGTCGCTGCAGAGCTTGCAATAAGCCGGCTCTCTTCAAAGCTGCGCATAAATCAGCGCTTTTTCTCCGGTGCGTATGGGTTGTTACTGCCGCCAAAGCTGAAGCGAATAGGCACACCGGTTAATTTGAATGTTTTGCGAAACGATTGCTCAAGGTATTTGCGATAACTGGACTTCAGGCCTTGCGGGCGATTGCAGAAGACCTTAATACTTGGCGGTGAGGTGCCAATCTGGGATGCATACTTGAGCTTCACTGCTGCGCCATTATCACTGGGTGGATACATCGTCTCTTGCGCTGACTGCATCCAGCGATTCAACTCGCCGGTTCCCAGTTCAAAACGATTGAGTTTGGCAGCATATACGGCTTTCCCAAGCAGCTGCTTTACACCCTTGGCTGTTTTAGCTGTGATTCTGAACGTGGGAATTTCCGGGAAACCGCGCATACGGTAATCAAGACGTTCCACATAATGTTTCCACTGCTCTTCACTTAACAGATCCAGTTTATTCACCGCAATAATCAGAGCACAGCCTTCATCAAAAGCCAGCTGCATAAGGCGCATATCCTGCTCAACCACGCCCTCAGAGCCATCGAGTACCATGACAGCTGTATCGGCACGACGGAATGCCTGTACCGCTTTCACTCTGGCCACAAATTCAATCACATCAGCAATACGGCCATGCTTGCGTTGCCCTGCGGTATCGACAAGACGAATAAAACCACCCTCGTCGCCGAAAGGAAGCTCACTATCAATCGCATCACGGGTCGTTCCTGCAATATCACTGACCACCATACGTTCACGGCCCAGCCATGCATTAATCAGTGTAGACTTGCCAACATTTGGCCGCCCTATTACAGCAATACTGGCAATCGGCTCAACATCCGGTTCCCCATTATCACTGACAAGTGGAACCACAGGAAGCAGCTGGGCTACAAATTCTTTCACACCCTGACCATGGGCTGCGGAAACCGAATAGGGATCACCAAGGCCAAGGCCATAAAAATCCATTTCACAATTCGGTCGTTCTGCCTTGTTTACTACCAGCAAAACAGGGATCTGATGCCGTCGGAGTTTATCAGCGATCACCTCATCAACAGGTGTACAGCCCGCCTGCCCATCGGTTACAAAGAGAACTATATCAGCGATTTCAAGAGCCGCTTCAACCTGCCCGTCAATGGCAGGCTGCATGACATCATGGGTGCCCTCTCCGATTCCGCCTGTATCCACCAGCACGACAGCAGTCTCTTCATCGAGTTGGCATTCATCTTCCAGTCTGTCCACAGTCACACCGGGGCGATCACCTACGATGGCTTTACGTTTGCCTACAAGACGGTTGAACAGGGTCGATTTGCCCACATTGGGGCGTCCGACAATGGCAATTACCGGTAATCGGGTGGATCTTTTGGCTTTAGAAGGTGAGGTCATAGCAACTGCTCCTGCAGGTCTGTCAGTGCAGCAGATACAGAGTGCCACGATCATTTCTGACCAGAACACCATTCGATGCTGCTACGGGTGTACGATCAAAACGTCCAGGCAATTCGATGCTCGCTTTCAGTTTTCCATCTTTATTCAGGCGATAGATCCGCCCCTGTTCATCAGCAACCCACAGGTCATTCTGCCAGATTACAGGTCCGGTCAACTCGCTGGAGGATATGTTCTGTTTCCACAGGGTTTGACCATCGGCAACCGATAGTGCCGACACTGAACCTGCCGCATCGGCAACAAACAGCTGCTGACCATCCAATAGCGCCTCTGATTTCAAAGAGAGTTGACGACTGTTAATTGTGCTGCCATCAAACAGGGAGATAGTAATCAGCTCGCCCTGAAAAACAGGTACGATCAATATATCTTCATCACGGCCTGAATCTGCAGCAGCAATAACAGTAGGAGTTGCAACCGGCAGACTCAGCTCACTCAATACCGATGCTTCATTATCGAACAATAACTGACGCTTCCAGACAAAACTTCCACTCTCAGCCTTCAGTGCAACAACTTCACCATTACTCAACGCTGCATACACCCTGTTCTGATGCACCACCGGTGAAGGCGTCAAATGCATCGCCAAACCGCCGAGTGAGCCTGAATAGCTCCACAGTTTCTTTCCATCGCCTGTAAATCGATACAGCTGATTATCGTCGGTCTGTATGATAAAGCCATCATCAACAGCAACCGGCTTACCGATCAATGAAGAAGAGAGTTCAACCTTCCAGCGTCTGCTCTCCTGCTCAAGATCAAGGCCGTATAGACCGCCGTCAATATCACCCACAACCATCAGGCCATTGGGAAGCTGCAGCATGCCTGATTCGCATGATGCATCCAGAGCGATACGCTTCTGCTCTGCTCCGTTTTCACTGTAGACACGAACACGCTTATCCTGAGTTCCTGCAACTATCAGCTGGGAACCACCGCTGTTATAGACACCCGGCAAGCTGAAACCCGGCGCAGAAGCGGCAATGCGCTGATCCAGATCCGTTCGCCAAGCCACAGAGATACCGGCACCCTTGAATGAGGATGGCTGACTACTGCTCCCGGCAACGTTCAATGGAGCTTCATTTGATGACCAGATAGCATCCATGGTTGAACAGGCGGGCAAAAGCAGCACGCCAATCAGGGTGGCTGCCATGGCCAGTTTCGTATGCAAAGGATTATTCATCCGACTTATTTGTTCGCCAGCAGAGATTCTATTTTCTGCTTGAGAAGATTATCCAGCGACTCTGCATCCAGTGCTTTCTGCAAGTGTGACTGTTTTTCTGCCGCGTCATCGGATGCTTCAGCCATCAGATAATGGCGAAGTTGCTGATACTGTTTACCGAACTCGCTCTCCAGCAGCTGCATGGCAGCTGCTTTGTCACCCTGGCCCAGCTTCAGTTCTGCCAGATCCAGTTTTGCCTGCCATACCCACTCCTGCATTGCAGCAGTATGGTTTATCAGCGCTTTCAGATGTGCTTCACGATTATCAATATCGATACCAGCCAGCTGGGTCAGTGCCAGTGCAGCATAACTACTGGAGGCGTAATCTTCTGTAACACTCACCATCAGGGTCTGTTTTGTTGCAGCATCGCCAGCAACCAGAGCCTGCTGATACAAGCTTGCAGCTGAAGCGCGTTGCGTTTTACTGTTCTCAATCCACAAGCCTGTTGCAAACAACGACAGAAGCAGGATTGCAGCAGCCACAACAAATAACTTCTGATTGGACTGCACCCACTCCATCCATTTGGCAGAGCGCATCTCACGTTTAAGTTCGTCCATTTCTGTTTCAAAGGCAGATTTGTCTTCGCCCTTCTGCGGAGCTGTTCCTGCGGTCTTGTCGTTCATGTGCTAGTCCTCGTTTTACACTAATGAATAAGCCTGGGCATTATCCTTAAATCATTGCCATTAAAAGGCTGCTGCACCCTAAAAGGCACCCTGCTGCTGTCAATCAGTGATCGATATCCTGCTTGCACGCCGTTCCAGCACGATAGAAACCACACTTTTCACCAGAGCTGCCATCGGAATAGCAATAATGACTCCGATAATGCCCCAAAGCGCGCCAAACAACAGGATGGCCACGATAATGGCAATCGGATGCAGGTTTACAATCTCAGAAAACAGCCAGGGCACAATCACATTGGCATCTATCGCCTGCACGATCGCATAGGCAAGTATGGAATAGGCCATGGTATCGGTCCAACCCCACTGGAAAAAGGAGAGCAGTATTACTGGTATGGTCACTACCGCAGCACCTACAAATGGAATCCACACAGATATACCGGTAAGTACACCAAGCAGCAGTGCATACTCATGTCCCATCCACCAGTACACCAGCCACATGGTGAAACCGACAATGAATGCTTCCCAGAATTTTCCCCGTATATAATTGCCTATCTGAATATCAAGTTCGGTCCAGACACGCTGCAACAGTGAACGCTCGGTTGGTAAAAACTGCTGCGCCCAGGCAATGATTTTCTCTTTATCCTTGAGAAAAAAGAACACCATCACCGGCACCAGCACGGCATAAACCAGCAGAGTGATCATACCCGGAATGGAAGCAATCGAAAATGACAACAGCGCGCCACCCCACTCCTGTAACTGGGCGGCAGCAGCAGCAATCATCTTCTGAATATACAACGGGTTTATCCATTCGGCATAACTGGACTGCAATTGCTGCAGCATCTCGCGCATGGATTGTACATATTGCGGCCCGCGTAAAACCAGACGGCCCACCTGCTCAGTCAGCAGTGGCAGGATCGCCAGCAGCGTAAACAGCATCAATAGCATGGCCCCGACACCGGTCGCTGTAATGGCCATCATGCGCGGAAATCTGCAGCGCTCCAGCAGGTCAACAATACCATCTAGCACATAAGCCAAAGCGATGGCCAAAAGTACCGGGGCCAGAATAGGCCCCAGAAGCATCAGTAGTACAAAAATAACCAGCAGAGAGGAGAGCAGCATCACCAGTCCGGTGTCTGCCTTCCACTTTTGTAGCCAGTCGTTTATGACGGGCATGAAACCCTGGTTTGACTTGAGGGTGCCCTGGCACCGAGTGCAACCAATGCTGCTGTGGTGATCGCTGCAAAGAGATGAATCAACGCACTGATACCGTGCCAGTAGCCGAACAGCTTACGCTGAGGATCATCGTCAGCCGGCATAGGTCCTATTTGCGCCTTCAGCTCGGCCAGTATCGGGGATACCCCATATTCATTTCCGACCACCAACGCGGTCGCGACCAGCAGTAGTGACCAGCGTAGACGCCCGATGGTGAGGCCACCCTTGACCATCCTCAGCCAGAACACCATTACCGCTGCTGCCAGGAAAATAAGCCCCATATTGGCCATCTGGAAAACATCCCCGGCAAGTGAACCGGCAAGTGCAACACTGCCCGCCTTGGCAAACAGTACAGGCGCCACAATATATCCGGGCACAACCAGAAGCCCCAGCATAAGCGCCAGACAGAGTCTTACTGCACCAATGCGGACACCATCCACACTCATGATGTGTAAGAGCTCAGCATAGCAAAAGTGCGGTCTTGGTCTGCATCAAACAGCTGAGCGCGCGCAACAACTGTCGCATCCGGGAAATCAGACATATTGAATCGACTGAATTTCAAGCTCGCGCTCTCCACCCGGTGCCTGAACCACGGCAACATCACCCTCTTCCTTACCGATCAGTGCACGAGCAATAGGAGAGGTGATAGAAACTTTTCCATGTTCGATATTCGCTTCATCAACACCAACAATCTGGTATATCGTTTCAGTACCTTCATTCAGATCAATCAGCTCGACCGTCGCGCCAAAAACAACCTTTTCCGCAGTAATCGTAGAAGGATCGATGATATGCGCACGTGCCAGCTTGTCTTCCAGATCTGTAATGCGTGCTTCATTCATACCCTGATCTTCTTTGGCGGCATGATATTCGGCATTCTCGGAAAGATCACCGTGAGCTCGTGCCTCTTCAATGGTGGCGACAATCTTGTGACGTTTTTCACCCTTCAAGAATGCAAGCTGCTTACGCAGAGCAGCTCCGCCCTGTATTGTCATTGGAACACGATCCATACTATTTTGACCCCTTATGATATTCCTGAATACTTTTCACAGCAGTAACATCTGAATGCCCTGCAATTGCCCGTGCTGCCGCAAGGCCTCCGGCCATCGTTGTATAATAAGCGATACCGCGCTCCAGGGTAGCCTGACGGATGGACTTGGAGTCCCTGATTGCCTTCTCACCCTCGGTGGTATTAACAATCAGGCTCACTTCATCATTGAGCAGGCGATCCACAATATGCGGACGCACACCATCGGTCACCTTGGCAACACTTTCTGCATTCAGACCTGCATCAACCAATGCCTTGTGTGTACCACTGGTAGCCAGCAGTTCAAAGCCTGCTTCCTGCAAAACACGGCCAACAAGAATGGCGTCATCTTTATCGCCTTCACGAACAGAGATAAATGCGCGACCGGATTCAGGTAGCAGCACACCCGCACCAAGCTGGGCTTTTGAGAAGGCAGCAGTAAAGCTCTCTGCAATACCCATCACTTCACCGGTAGATTTCATTTCCGGGCTTAGCAGTGGATCAACACCGCGGAATTTCACAAACGGGAATACCGCTTCTTTTACAGCACGGAACTCTACCGGTTGAGGGATTTCATCTATCCCCTGCTGATCCAGCGACTGTCCAGCCATGATACGCGCAGCAATCTTGGCCAATGGTTTACCGGTAGCTTTGGAGACAAACGGGACCGTGCGTGATGCGCGGGGATTTACTTCCAGCACATAAATCGTCTCACCCTGAATCGCGAACTGAATATTCAACAGCCCTTTCACATTCAGTGCCAGACCAAGCGCCTGAGTCTGGCGGGTCACCTCTGCGATAATCGCATCAGAGATCGAGTGCGGGGGCATACAGCAAGCCGAATCGCCTGAATGCACACCAGCCTCTTCAATATGCTCCATAATGCCGCCGATCACGACGCGCTCACCATCAGCCAGCGCGTCAACATCCAGCTCAATGGCCTGGTTGAGGAAGCGGTCCAGCAACACAGGGTGATCAGGAGAAGCCTGTACTGCCTCTTTCATATAACGCAGCAAACCTTTTTCATTATGTACGATCTGCATCGCACGACCACCAAGTACATAGGAGGGGCGAACCACAACCGGATAACCGATTTCAGAAGCCACCTGAACAGCCTCTTCGGTAGATCGTGCCGTACCGTTCTCCGGCTGTTTCAAAGCCAGCTTGTGCAACAACTGCTGGAAACGCTCACGGTCTTCGGCCAGATCAATCATATCGGGGCTGGTACCGATAATCGGTACACCGGCCGCTTCCAGCGATTCAGCCAACTTCAGCGGGGTCTGACCACCAAACTGTACAATCACACCGTGCGGTTTTTCCGCATCCACAATTGCCATCACATCTTCATAGGTCAGCGGCTCAAAATAGAGGCGGTCAGATGTATCGTAATCGGTAGAGACGGTTTCAGGGTTACAGTTGACCATGATGGTTTCATAACCGTCATCGGAGAGAGCAAACGCTGCATGCACACAACAGTAGTCAAACTCAATCCCCTGCCCGATACGGTTCGGACCACCACCGAGCACCATGATTTTCTTCGCATCGGTCGGACGTGCTTCACACTCCTCTTCATAAGCTGAATAGAGATATGGGGTATGTGCCTCAAATTCGGCAGCACAGGTATCCACACGTTTGAAAACCGGGTTGATACCGGCTGCCTGACGCGTCTTACGCACCGTCATCTCATCACAAACCAGCAGCTGGGCCAGACGCAAGTCGGAAATACCTTCACGTTTGGCCTCTCTCCACTCCGAAGCCGTCAGTTCAGCCACATCGCGGCCGCACAAAGATGCCTCAAGCAGAATCACGGCAGTAATCTCACGGATAAACCATGGATCAATATGTGTTACATCAAAAACACGCTGCTCTGACCAACCTGTACGCAGTGCTTCACCGACCCACCAGAGGCGCTCCTCACCCGGAACGGCCAGCTTTTCCTGCAAAAACTCTTCTTCTTCCACGTCATCCGGCACACTTTTATCAAAACCACAGGAACCGGTTTCAAGACCTCTCATCGCTTTACCGAGACTTTCAGTAAAGGAGCGACCGATAGCCATCACTTCACCCACAGACTTCATCTGTGTAGTCAGACGTACATCGGCACCCGGAAATTTTTCAAAGGCAAAACGTGGCAACTTGGTAACCACATAATCGATGGTCGGTTCAAAAGCTGCCCATGTTTCACCGGTAATATCATTACGGATCTCATCGAGCGTATAACCCACGGCCAGTTTGGCTGCAATCTTGGCAATCGGGAAACCTGTCGCTTTGGAGGCCAGGGCAGATGAGCGGGACACACGCGGATTCATCTCGATAACAATCAAACGCCCATCTTTCGGGTTCACCGCAAACTGAACATTGGAACCACCGGTTTCCACACCGATCTCCCGCAGGATCGCGATGGAGGCATCACGCATCTTCTGGTATTCCTTATCCGTCAGTGTCTGTGCAGGAGCCACGGTAATCGAGTCGCCTGTATGCACGCCCATCGCATCAAAGTTTTCAATCGAACAGATGATGACGCAGTTATCCGCATGGTCGCGCATCACTTCCATCTCATACTCTTTCCAGCCGATAATCGACTCTTCTATCAGAATTTCATCTGTCGGTGAGGCATCAAGACCTGAAGCAGCAATCTGCTCAAACTCGTCCGGGTTGTAAGCGATACCGCCGCCGGAGCCGCCAAGGGTAAAGGAGGGACGGATAATAATCGGATAACCGATCTCCGCAGCAATCTCGCGCGACTCTTCCATATTGTGGCCAAAACCACCGCGAGCCATATCCAGGCCCAGGTGATCCATGGCCCGTTTGAAACGTTCACGGTCTTCCGCCTTATCAATGGCATCGGGCTGCGCACCGATCAACTGAACATCGAATTCTTCCAGTACACCATGTTTATTCAGGGAGAGCGCGCAATTGAGTGCCGTCTGCCCACCCATGGTAGGCAGGATGGCATCCGGCCGTTCTTTTTCGATAATCTTGGCTACAACTTCCCAGGTTACCGGCTCTATATAGGTCGCATCGGCAAATTCAGGGTCGGTCATAATGGTTGCCGGATTCGAGTTCACAAGAACAACCCGGAACCCCTCTTCCTTCAATGCTTTACAGGCTTGAACACCTGAATAGTCAAACTCACAGGCCTGCCCGATAACAATGGGGCCTGCTCCTAAAATCATGATTGATTGAATATCAGTACGACGTGGCATGCGCTTTACTCACTCCTTGAACGGATGATCCGGTTCCAGACACAGAAAACGGGTAAGTTCATGACTCACCCGTCAGGGACGCCAACACTAGCGTGCTGTGGCTACCGGGAAAAGGAGCAAGGTTAATCCAGCCAGAACAATGATGATAAACGGGGCTGAATAATCGCCTGAAAGCGTATATATCCCCTTCATGACCACCAGTTAGTCCAGGCCTCCAAATCATGATAAAGAGCTGTGCTTCGACATGTTCCACCATGCATCATCTGACAGATGAGAGGATGATTTATTGTAGTTTGTAAGGAGATGTGCTATAGAAAAAGGATATAGAACGCCGTAGGGAGGAGATTCGTGACACCCTTTCTGAACAGCAAACATTACCCTTCCAGCTCCGCCTCAGAAGATCAGGCGCTAGGCGCATCCCTGAATAAGATTCTGCAAAACGACTATCACGGCAGCTTTTTTACCATGTTGGCCACTTACCAGCAGATACTGGCAGATAACGCCCAGAGACACCGCTGGCCTGAAATCAACGACAAGCTGGCGACACTGTTTCAATGTGGAACGTCAGAAGTCATCAACGGGCCCATGATCGGCATACCGGTATCAATACGCGATAGCGACTGTTTCAAGCATACAACCAGACTGACCGGAAAAAATCGCTCCATCATTGCCAGTATGGAATGGATGGCCACAGCCTGGAACGCAAGCCTTGCCGATACCGGCCTCTGGATGGGCAAAACCTTTGAACCCGTATCACGCGAAACAGTTGCTGAAAAAACCGGCAACGACACAGAGATGCTGGAAGCCTATGATGAACAGAGTACACGCATAGGGCGCAACTATTTTCGTCAACCTTCCGAGCCTGAGCTACTACAGGCGATTGCCCTGCCTGCCCTGACAGAGCTATGGAAACTGAGGGATCGTCCGATGAGTCCGGATACAGCAGGCTTTGATGGCAAACTTCTGGCAAAGAACCTGGAAAAGGAACAAGCCATCCCCTACAGCAAAACAGGTGGTTATTTCCTCTGTAATCCGGGTGACTCTCTCCTGCCTGAATTGCATGGAAAACGTGTTTATCAGTTGAATTACCGCTGGCCGGAGCTTGGGCCGAGCTATCCGATGACACGGCTGATTGATGAACTGGTGCGTATTGATGACGGCATCTATCTGGGCCAACTAATCTATGCCACTCGCCACTACAGCCTCGGCAACTTCACCCTTCCCGATGGTCAGATGCAATCGATAGGTGAGACTTACCCGCATCACTCCCTGCTTGATAAGATCGAACGTATCCTGCCCATCGATCTGCCGGGCCATGAAAACTATTACGGCTATCAGAATAACGGTTACTTCCTGATGGTAGATCCCGATTTTGCGAAAACCTTCTATCGTTCCTTCCCGCAACTGCGTCCAAGGCATGGGGAAACCGGCTTCCAGCAATCTGAATGCGACGGACTCGACACAGAACATGCGGCCCCCCCTCAACAGAACAGCCGCCCCGAGGTTAACAACTGGAAAAACAGTGCCGCACTGCATGCCAAGTTCACCACCTTCATTCTGGAGGATGCTTCAAAGGATGCAGACGATGTCACTGACATGCTTGTGAATGGAGAGTCCATCCTGCAGATGCTGCAGCGAATCAGTGGGGAAGTTTCAGCCCGGTCTGATCCAGAGGATACACTGAAGCAGTTCGACAAATTCAATCGCCTTTTCCGACGCGGAGTGGCCCCCACGGTTGAAAACGGAATGTTTCAGGGACATGGCAAAGACGGTTACAATATCCGGATAGAGAGCAAACAGACCCATGACTGGTATGGAGAGGAACAACGCAGCACAGGCTTTGATTATTACCACGGAGCCACACTCAACCTGCACTGTGGATTCGGTGAAACATTCTGCCCCGATCCTGATGCCAGACCCGATGATCACCTGCTCTTCCCAAGCACCCTTTCAACACTGATGGAGCAGCACGACAGCCCCAATCTGTTGAACATCATGTGGCACAATATAGGCAAGTATATCTTCCCTTGGGCCGGCAAATCCTATGAACGGATCTCAGGACGCAAACTGAGCATGCTTCTTGATGAGAGTAGTGATCTGGAAGAGCGTTATCCAGACCGTGTAACAGAGCTCAAGGCTCATCTGTCCAGCGCACCCCACTACGCACTGGTAAAAAGAAACAGGGATCACCCTTCAGATGGGCTGTACGCCGAGCACCTCAAGTCAGGAGCCTGGGATAAAGGCATGTCGGACGAAGACAAGGCTTTCTGGGAACATGAGGCCGATTCTCACTGGGTGGATGGTAATAATATACAGGATCAACGCATCGTGAGAGCTGATGTAGTAATGCGCACCGTAGACATGAATTACCGTGTGCCGGATGAATCTCTGCAGGCAGCTTCAGCAGCAGGCCCCTCACCCTTTGCTCGTCAGGGTTACATCTTCCTCGGTGTAGATGACCGGGAATCAATACTGCCGATGAACAACGCAGGTTCCAAAAAGAAAAAGGTATTTCAGTTTCACTATCGCTTTCCGATGATAGGAGGGCCAACCCCTATCGGCTACTGCCTTGATGAAATCGTTGAAATTGCCGATGGCCTCTATCTGGGACAGCTGATCTACTCCACAGCGCTGCATCAGCCTTTCCACTCATCGGTTGATCCGGCTGAATACCATTATCAGTTATTCGGCTATTTCCTGCTGCTTGACGATCAGTGGCAACAGCACCGACTCGATATAGGTCTGGATACACTGTGTTAAATCAGGGGGGCTAGATATGGCTAACAAGCAACTGGGTTCAAGTGGCATTCAGATCGACCTTGAACATGGCGTCGCGGAAGGCGCAACCCTGGAGCACAAGATAGCGGCCGCCCCGATTATCAATACCGGGACTGAGCAGGTCAAAACCCTGGACGATCTTGCCCTGACTCACATCACCCTCAGTGATTTTCCTGTTGTAGAGGCATGGCGTGCGCAGTTGTTTGATCCGGAATGGATACCGGAGATCTGTGATGAGCTTCCACGTCTGCTCACGGCGTTCCTGCGCCAACCCGAACATGAAGCGCTGCCGCCAACCACTCGCCGGGCACAAGCTCTAAAATATGTTTTCGATAACAAAACCCCGCTCGTAAGAGCTACAGATCTGCTGCCCGGGCAAACCACCACCAGCTTTATCGGTCCGGTGATGCATATGGAGATGAGCGGTTACTGTATCTGGCCAGAGCTGAAAACCATCGCCCATCGGCCTCAAAACCCGTTTAACATCAAACCAAACGTAGCCAAACGGTTGAATGAAGAGATATTCCCCTACTGGCTGGAGCGCCGACCTGTACAGGAGGCTGCACGTTATAGTGCATATGATACGGTAAACTATGCGCTTGATGGCAGGGATGACGTGGATGGTGGACTCTATAAAGGCCTGCCATCGATTGACCCGCCGTTAAAAAAGAGTGCCGGTGAAACACCAAAATGTCAGGAGCTTTTTGAACGCGTCGCTTTCTATCTCTCCGACAAAGCGACGGCCGTTTCCCATACCACGCCCGATTTTTCCCGTGTGCTGAAATACGGATTTAACGGACTGATAAAACAGCTGCAATACGACATTGATCACGGTGTGGCTGACACTGCTGAGAAGGTTGAGTTCGCCAAGGCCGTAATCACCGTTTATGAGGGCAGCAAAACCTATGCTGCACATCTGGCTGATGCCGCCAGAGCAGCAGGCAATGACAGGCTTGCCGGGATCTGCAACAGGGTCCCTGCTGAACCTGCTGAAAGTTTGTCTGAAGCCGTGACCGTCGTCTGGATCTGCTACCACCTGCTACTGCAGGAGAATACCAACTTCGGACTCTCACTCGGTCGTCTGGATCAGACCCTGAACGGCTTTTATCTCAAGGAGTGGAACGAGCTGCCCGACGATCCCGCCAAAGCTGCATATACCAGAGAAGCGGTGGAGTTGATCTGTCACTTCTTCCTGCGCTGCTCTGATCATGTGCCTCTCTCTCCTGAAAGTGCGGAAGTACTCTTTGCAGGCAGCGGCTCCAATCAAGCCCTGACTGTCGGTGGCACCCGCATTGAAAACGGCAAGACGGTTAATGCCGTTAATGACATGACCTATATCATCCTCAAGGTGACCGAAATGCTCGCCATCCGTGATCCGAATGTGCATGCCCGCTACCACAGCGACATCCATCATCGTACAGCTGAAGGCTTGCCCATGGAAAAAAACGAAATCGACCCCTATCTGAGGCGCATCTGCCAGGTCAATCTGAGCACGCGAGCGACACCTGCACTGCATGGTGATCTGCCGGTGATTCATAGTATGGCCAACTATTATGCACGCTTTGATGGTGTGAGTCATGAAGAGGCGCTCGCGGATGCGACCGATTACGCATCCATAGGCTGCATAGAGCAGAATGCCGATCATAAGCACTACGGTCATACCGGATCCACCCTGCTGGTCTTGCCTGCCGTACTGGAGCTGGCGATGTTCGGCGGTAAACATCGCAGTGACGGGATCGGTAAAGATGACCCGAACCTGTTTTACGATATGACCGGCTACACCTCTCCACAACTGACTGAAATGGACTCCATGCAACAGTTCATTGATGCATTCCGCTTTCAGCTGGATGAGATGGCAAGACACTGTGTACAGTTCAACAACTATCTGGGCCGTACACTGGAGAAAGTACGCCCCTCACCTCTGCTTTCGGGCCTCTTCGATGGCCCGACCAACAGACCCGGAGAGGATCATGCCAGCTTCAGGGACCTCTCCTCCGGAGGAGCCAAATACAACTCATCGGGCGTGGCCATTATAGGCCTTGCCGATGTCATCGACTCCTTCTGTGCGATTGATGCACTGCTGTTTGGTGGAAAAATAACAGCTGAAGAGCTGGTTGAAGCACTGGACCATAATTTTGATCCATCCAGGCTTCCCCATCATGAAAATCAGAATTTCATGGAACATCTCGGTGATCAAATCCAGCACCTGTTTAACAGCCATGAAGAGCATATAACCCCGGCAATGACTGCCAAGCGTTTGCAGGAGATTTGCCAAGCTATTCGCCTGGCACCGAAATACGGTGCAGGTGTAGATCAAACACCCGGCGGCATCTATAACAATGCCATGGCCGTGACCTATACTCATCTGCTGACGAAGATGATTCAGGAGGTGTTTTTCAAATACCGCACCCATCGCGGTGGTCGCTATTTGACCGGCTACTGGAGCATGACCAACCATGCCGGTTTCGGCATGCTCAGCCGTGCCACACCCAATGGCCGAAAGAGTAACAGCTCATTCGCCAGCGGCATCACCCCCTGCCCCGGCATAACCAAGGCCAATGGTGATCCGGTACTGCTGCTTGACCATATGCTCTCAGTCGCTTCCGTAGATGCTGATACCGTACAGAACGGCTACACCTACAATCTCAGCCTCACACCCAGCGGGGCCCCCTGTTTCAACGAAGATACGGAACTCTTCGCCACGCATATGAAAACATTCATGGATCAGGATGGTCTGCTTGTTCAACTCTGCATGACCTCAATCCGGGAGTTTATCGCTGCCAATGCTGCAGCAACTGCAGCAGAGCAGATCGGCGCAGGAGAGAGTGAGAAAGAGGCGCTGCGACCATACAAGGACCTGATGATCAGGGTGGCCGGTTACTCCGCATACTACGTCACCTTAAGCCCCTTGATGCGACAGGAGATTATTGATCGTGCCAATTTCGATATGAAAAGCGGTATCGAGCTGCACAAGGCTGAGGGAGCATAATATGCATGCAACCATTCCTGCACTACCTGAAGGTATACAGCACATCATACAGTCCGGCTTTGAAGACGGGCAACGCAACGGCAAGCTGGTCGGTCTGCTGGACCGGGCGGAGGGCAGGATACTGGCAAGCGGCATGGCCGTCGTGGTTAAACTGGGTTTTAGTTTCCTGAATAATGAAGCATTCACCAGCAGCAAGGCAAAAGAGTCACAACAGTTCTTCGAAGACAACTTTATCATAAAAGATCCGCATGCTCCCGATGGTCACCGCTACTATCAGGGACAATTTCTTATCCGCACACGAAAAGCCGAAGATGACATGAACCTCTGGATCCGCTTTTGCCCCAATCCCGACACACTATATATCCAGACACCACTCGGTCGCTTTCTCAATCCTGCTGCCGTTGTCTATGTCCGACCCATGAACGAAGCGGAAGCCGAAGAGATCGAGCATGACCCGAGCCGCTGTGATCTGCTTATCCGCTTTAAAGATACCAAAGCCATACTCGGCCTGCTCCAGCGCCCCGATACTGATGTGGTGCAGCTGCTGTTGGAAAATCTGGTTCAGATCACCGGAAACTTCGGGCACATGTTCAAGTTTGGTGCTATAGGAAACAATGCCCGGATCATGATGGATAGACATGAGCCATAAGGGACTGATTTTCGATATCAAGCGAGACAGTTGCGAAGATGGTCCCGGCATACGCACTACGGTGTTTTTTAAGGGCTGCCCCCTCTCCTGTAGCTGGTGCCATAATCCGGAAGGTAAAGCCCTTAAGCCCGAAACCGACTGCCATGGCGAGACGATTGGAAGCTGGATGAGGGTTAAAGAATTGATGTATCGCCTGCTTCAGGATAAACCGTTTTTTCTCACGACAGGAGGCGGTGTCACGCTTTCCGGTGGAGAGCCCGCGATGCAGATGGATTTTGCAGGAGAGCTTCTGGAAGCACTCAAGCGTGAAGGCATACACACAGCCCTTGAAACCAGTGGTTTCTTTTATTATCAGCAGTTCAAGGAAAAGATGCTGCCCTGGCTTGATCTGATCTATTTCGATCTCAAGTTGATGGATAGCTGTGACAGTAAAACGTATTGCGGCCGATCCAATGCACGTATACTGAGCAATTTTTCACGCCTGCTCAAAGAGAGCGAGATTCCGGTGATACCCAGGATTCCGTTGATACCGGGCATTACCACGACTGAAAACAATCTTCACGCCATGGCTGCCTTCCTTGCAGAGCACGGTGTCAAATCATGCACCCTGATGCCCTATAACCCGTTATGGGAGGATAAGCTGCAAGCACTTGGACTCTCATCAAGCTATCAGCATAAGGACTATATGACACAGGCTGAACAACAAGCCTGTGTGAACTGCTTCATCAATGCTGGAACCACACCCACGAAGCAAGGAGACAGCTATGGACATTGAATTTCATTACTGGATGACCGGCATCATCGCCAGAGAAGCAGGTTTTAGTGATCAGGAGGCTGAGACGATCGCCTACAGTTCCCAGTTTGTTGATGACAATGATGTTTGCCTGAGCATCAGAAACAGGAGCGGTGGCAGGGCTTATAATAACTTCATCAGCCAGACCATGAACATACTAAAACCCAAGGATCAGCTGATGCGCATCTATCCGATTTTTCATTTTGTCCCCGGAGATCCTCTGGCTATTTCGGCACGCCGCAGGGATGGCAAAATGCATCTGCTTAATACCACCCCTGACAATGAACTGGCCAATGCATTCATGACGAGTGCGTTCCAGGCTGCGGAAGAGACTCGCCTGTATCGCATCGGCATCGCCACTCATGTGTATGTCGATACATGGGCACACCAGAACTTTGTCGGATGGTACGATAATTTTAATGCCCTTGGCTCAAACCTGCTACCAAACATCGGTCATGCCGATGCGAAACATCATCCCGACTGGCCGGGGCATCGATGGGATGACGAACGACTGGTGGAGAATGAAATCAGTAACAAACTACGTTTTCTCTCTGCTGCAGAACGGTTGTTTGAACAATATTGTGATTATCTTGTCACTCAGGGCATATACAAAAAGAGCAGTACTCCGCTATGGTCTGATCTGGAAAACAGACTGAACATAGCCATGGGGCCGGTGAGCAGCGGTGACACCAATGCGGGTAAAAAGGCGCGTATTCAGCGTTACCGCGAGATTTTCAAGGCACTGCCGGAGTTCGCTGAAGATAGCTGGCTGAATAATGCGGTAGCTACAGACATCAAGGGCAGAAAAGATTCACATCAGGGTGTGCTCTCAAAATTCACCCTGTTTGAAGATCAATACTTCTGGCGACAGGATCGCAACAAACGTGATACGGACTGGTTCAAATTTCAGGAGGCTGTAAAAGCGCATGAACGATTTGCACTAAGCCAGCTGGGTGGAATATTCCAACAGCTGGGGGTAGATATTCACAAGGCCTAGCACAACATGGCGCTTCCAGAGCATCCCTGGAATCATCACTGCATAAAGTATGTGAGCGATCACTACAGCTGACAGCTCCAACCGGCTTTGGCAGCCCGCTCTATATCGTCGGGTTCATCAATATCAAACCCTATCTCCAGCAGCCTGCATGAGAGCCCCTTCCGATTGAGATGAGCCTCTGTCTGCTCCAGCACCCTGGAGCTGGACCACTCCACGTCATCAAACAGCGGCTGTGGCTCTTTCATCGCGATCAGCTCATAACCGCCATCCTCAACCGGTCCGATAACAACATCATTTGATGCCAAAAACCTTACGGCAGACAACAGGCGTTCATCACTCATATGCGGTGAATCTGTCCCCAGCAACAGAACTGCATCCACACCATCGGCAAACACATCCAAAACCTGCGTCTGCATGCGTGCCCCCAGTGAGCCCTCTCCCTGAGAGATCACAGCTAAGCCGAAGGATGCAAAAAAAGAGTGATTTGGATCATCGGCTGCGATCACCACATCATCAAACAGACGTTTTGCCCGCTCGATCACCGTAGTAGCCATGGCTTCATGCAGCCTTGCCGCTTCCGTTTTGGAGTACTTCGTAGTCAGGCGGGTTTTCACCTCTCCTGCCACAGGTGCTTTGCACATAATCACAATTCGGATACCTGAAACTTTCATCGCGCTGTGCTCCTGTACATTGCGGCAAGCTCACTGGCCGGTTTCCCCAGCCAGTAAAGCAGACGCAGCTTCCACATCAACAATACGGTTTTCAAGATGCCGTTCTGCTCCCAGCGACGGGAACTGGTCATCACCTGCTCTCTCAAACAGGCAATCCTGCCTTCTCTTTTAAGGGACTTCGAAAGCGCGATATCTTCCATCAAAGGCAAGGCAGGAAAGCCGCCCATGGACTCAAATAGTGAACGGCGAACAAACTGACACTGATCACCGGTACTGATTCGGCTCAACCGGGAACGGGTGTTCATAAACCACGCTATCATACGAAAGGCCGGATGATCACCTGAGAGGGCGACATCAAAGCGTCCACCAACAAACGAATCACTTTCCATAGCCTTGCGAACAGCTTGCAGATGAGAACCATCAATCACTGTGTCTGCATGGACAAAAAGAAGGACGTCACTTTGGCAAACGGCAGCACCTGCATTCATCTGCACAGCACGGCCTGCTTCGGATGTTATCCACTGAACAGCGGACTCTTTCAATAAACTATGACTGTTATCCGTTGAGCCGCCATCCACAAAAACCAGTTCATCTGCACCGGTTGCTGACATGCGCGCAATCGTTGCAGGCAGTGCCTTCCTCTCATTAAAAAGAGGAACGACTATCGCAATGCTCGGATTACTCCCCAATGGCCAATGCAACCCAGCCGCTACCGGGCTCACGGAAGTTCGTTACCTGCCCACGCCAGGCACGCCCCGCCAGCGCAATCAGCTTCTCACCATGCATGTAGAGACGAACATCAAACTTCATCTGAAAACCTTCCACTTCCACCGTTGAAGCAGGAACCAGTTGCTGCACTATGGTCTCAGCTATATCCAGTGTTTCAAAGCGCTTTCGACTCATCGCCTTACCAAGAACTACACCCTTGCCACCATGACGGGCTGCAGGCTTGAACACCCACTGTTTCCGGTCCATCCATGCCAGCTCCCTCTCCATTTCAGAGAATTGACGGGTTTGCGGGGTGACTGCCCGAATCTTTTCAACTGCGTCCTTCTCCACACATGACTCCAGCAAGCCCTCACGCCACCAGTCCACCATCCGTGTTTTATCACCAATCAGGGCATAAGAGCGCGGGTGCGGATTAATTGCCACCTGTCCCCTTTCATAAGCCTTACGGATATGTGCGATGGCTTCATCATCGAGATAAAAGTCGGTGTGCCTGTTGTAGATCAGATCAATTCTGTCGCCATCAAAGAACAGGCCATCATCAGTCAGCAAAAGATCTTCAGGGCTGACCACGACTACCTTACGGCCATCTTTCTCAAACAGCCCGGCATAGGCCAGCATCTCCGGATACATAAACTGACCGGTCACATCGTCATCCATAATCGCAATAGTCGCCCAGTCGGTGTGAAACATTTCAGTCAATCGCGATGCCATAGTGCCATCCAGTGCTGAAATATCAGGCTGAGGCATCCAGCGATTGTCACCGATATAGAGTCCACCGGCATTATTATTGATCTCGATCAGTTTCGGGCCATCAGGAGTCAGATGAAAATCGTAGCCCATCAGCACACTCGGCCATGCTGTTTTGATCTGCGCGGTTTCAGGCAGCTCAGCAGAGAGTGCCTGCAGGTATGCAGGATTGTCTTTCAACTGGAATACCGTGCGCGCAAACGAGAGCATGGTTTCAAACTCTTTTTTCGAAATGGAAACAGGTGTTTCACTGGCAAGTGATGTTGTCATGGGCCAAGCATAACCCAGTTCATTTCTTTTGGCTTTACAGAGTCATCAACCTCTTCCCAGCTCGAAACCAGAATCCAGGTTACTACAATACCAAACCAGGCAGCGGTTTATTCAGCCCTGTGGGCACACCATGCCGTTGACCAAATCAAATTGATCCAGCTGCTCCGGGATAGACCATTCAACAGTTTCAGCGTCTGAAAACGGCTCCTCTGTGATAAGCAGATGTCCGTTCATGAGTGATTCAGTTTGAAAGTAACAGGCAGCTCTTCTGGATTCGTATACAGAGCCATCAACAACATCATAAGCAGTAGGTGCTGGCGGCGAAAAAGTTCAAAGCGATACAAATAACGGGGGATCACAAGATAACGTGAATCGTCCGACCAGATGAAGCTGGGATTACAGCCATCAAGCCCGAAGGCATAGTACAGTCGAAGGATTCCACATATGGGGTTACCCATAGAGGCCTCCCCTGCATGAGAGATCTCGGAAAGCAGAGTTCCATCAGGCGATTTCAGCTGATAACTGTCTCGCCAAAAGGGAAGCTTATAGGGGAATTCAACTTCATCCACAGACCCTCCTGACCAGCGTGGTTAGTAATACCTGTTCCCATACAGATCAACGATCAATGGCCAGCACCGGGATATCATAGGCTAACACGGTTACAGCTCTGTGAGGCAATGTGCCGCATAGATTTTATGGTTAAATTTCATTATACTATAAAACAATAGCCACAAAATAGTTATGGACGCATACTTCAAAACGATCATACCATCTCTTTTTGAGATAATGTAAAATAACAGTGCCCTTAACTATTGAGAGAGTCTTGTTAACTGGAGGCTGTTATGAGTGCCACTCCAAAATTTTGCGGTAAATGCGGGGCTCCGGTCAGTAAACAGTCAACGCGTTATTGCGGCAAATGTGGTTCAGCTATCATCCAGCCCCAGACTACGGACGGTCCAGCCACCAGGAGTATGATTACGAATGTTCTGCTAACGCTTCTGGCCGTGCCGTTATTAACGCTGGCTGCCTGTCACTTCGAGGCAGATGCGAATACCACTATGAGTTCTGAGGATGCGGAATTTTTATCCGAGATGAATGAACTCCTGAGAGAACCCGATGAGCTGGATGTTTATCAGGAAAACCCAAATATCCCTGCTGCAACCACCCCAACAGCTCCCACTCTTTCCACGCCCTCTGCCGAAACAGACAACAACGGGGAAAGCCCCGGTCTGTATCTGATGGATACAGGGAATAAAACCAACAGCAGGCCCGACGATCCCGCTGTAAGATTGGCACGACCATCCGACCCTGACCCGGAACCCGATGAGCCATCTCTTGATCTGTATAACATCATAGGAGATGCAGTTGATGGCGACGGAACTATTGTTGCCGGTGTGCTACTGTTGCTACTGCTTATTGGTGTGGGAATCACAGTCTGGGTTCTCAATAAAAATGGCAATGGTAAACAAAAACCACCCTCTGCAGAGAGCGCTGGCACTTTCTGCAGGCAATGCGGCGCACCCATATCGCCAGAACAGAAATTTTGTACGAACTGCGGAGAAAAAGTTTAGCTGGAATTATTTATAGTTCAAAGGGAGTAGTGCCTTGTCCAATAAAACATATCACCCCATCATCTTTACCGTACTGATTTTGCTCATGCTGCCTCTTACCAGTGATGCAAAAACCGGCCTGACAACATCTCCCGCACTACAAACAATTATCAATCAGACCGAAGCCACCTACATGCGACCCTTGAAAATGACCATGCATGAAGGGTTAAACAAATATCCGGTGATATTCGCCAAACTTCTCGGATTCACCATGCAACGGCAGAAAAAACACCTGCGCAACAATCCCAGCTATGACCGGCAATACAAGGCTCTCAAACAAGAAGCCATCACCCTGTTGAATCAGATTGCCAAATCTCACAACTATCGTGATCCTGCAGATGGAACCGCCCTTCCTGAATCCATACTCCGCTATATGTTCAACTCAGGCATACGCGGTGAATCAAATGCTGATATTATTCGAAAGCTTAAGTTTGATCCGGCGACTGTCAGCCTGCCTTTCATGCTGGCCCAGGTAAGACTACCCAGCCAGTCCGCAGGCACAGGTAAACTGGCCAAAATCCAGGTGAAGAAGCCAAAGAATGAAATCAACCTGCTGGGACAGGTCGCTCCTCCTGTTGTAAGTGACTCACCATACGTAGGGAAACCACAACGACCTGAGCCTCAGCCATCATTGGGACCGTGTGGAGAATGTCCCAAGACACAACCTGGAGATGATAACGACTTTAGATGGTATTGCAGCGGTGGAGGATACGTAACATGTGCTTATTTTGATAATAACAGGAAATTAAGCAGGCAATATCCAAGATTCTGGGGGGATAAAAATAAAGCAACGGGTACTCACCTGAGTTATCGTATGAAAGGAACGACTTATTATCTTCAAGAAAAAGGTTTCCTCAAAAATGGCAAACGTGAAGGTATTAAGGTGCAATATAGAATATCAGACTCCGGGCAAGTCTACATGTCATGGCGAGGGAGGTATGATAATGGCCAAATAATGGCAACAGAAGAATTCGGTTTCAACAAAGATATCGGGCACTATTCAAAAGGGGTCTCTCGATACAATCCAGCTACCGGGTATCTGGGACCTCTCAAAAGAAATAATGGAAAATTTTGAGTGTTTCAGTAATCGACTATGACCCTAATGGCAACATAAGAAGCCGTAAGAGATATTAATTGAGATTATAATCTGCCACAGACTCCAAGGAGGAACGTATGAAAAAATTAGTAATCAACCTCCATAGCTCATGTCTGGTAATGCTCATACCGGCATTACTCATGCTCGCTCCTATGCCTACTCCGGCACAAACTCAGGCACAGTTTGAAATTCAGCAAATAGACAGTAAGGCCGAACGCTTTGCCTATGAGAAAAAAGCTGCTCGCGACGGGCTGCGAAATTTGATGGTTTTCGCTAAAGATGCAGAAGCATGGTTTGGCAAGTTTGACAGCGTTAATGCAAAGATACGCAAGGCCAAACAGAGCAAGGGTAAATATTCGACGTTTAATCCCAGCCAATTGAATGACGCATTGAACCAGCTGCACAATGAGCGGTCCAGGGTTTTAAGCCTGAATGGTGGCGCAAACATAGGCGGGAAGAGCTACACCTCCATGGCTCAGTTGAAAGCGGCCTATGCGAACACCCAGGCAAGAGATGAGCTTAATAAAAGATACACAAGCGCAAGTGAAAACTTAACACGGTTAAACAGGCAGCGAGACGCTGTATCGAGCCGGTTAGAAAAACAGGAAAAAAATGATTTAAGTTCGAACAAGTTGCAACTGCAGGATCTTGAAGAAGATATTATTGTCATCCAAGATCTTGCAAACAATCCTGACCTGGTCTGCCTCGTCGGCTTTGATCAGGTGGTCGCTGGTGCCCCACCCTACGTGACCAGAAAAATGTACGGGAGTCTTGTGAAAGAAAAATACGTCCGTGACCTTATCAATACCCCTGGGAAAAAATTCAACAAACAGGATTTGAAACAAAAACTCATGACGGGTCTGGCTACCTCCTACAGTGTCAAAGAACAAATGCGCACGAGAGAGATTCCTGAAAAACAGAGGCAAGCTGCAGAGTTACGGCGTAAGATAGCAGAGGAGGAAGGCAGAAGTAGTGACATTTCCGGTTGTTGGGTCATCTTCGTCTCTGATCACGACCATCCGGTTCTCAACATCACAAAAGGCTCTTATGACGGTATCCCCGGTTATGTTGCACGTGTTACCAATGTTGGAGTCATCGACCACATTCGTCCAAATCATGTTCTCTTTGTGGTCAATCGTGTGAACAAGAGTGCCTTTGAGGGATGGGAATATGCGACAGATGCCAGGGGTAATCCGACGACTGTAAAATTACGCCTTTTCTTAAACAAAAAAGGTGACCGAATGAATTACAGGGCTGATGACGCATTCAGCATGGGCCGCTGTAATTAAATCCGGAAAAAACAGGGGTAATCGAACAGGGGTCAGTTTATGACAGAACCTTCCAAAGCATCAAAGTTTCTACAGCTCTTCGGTTTTGTGTACTTCTCCTTCAATGTCGTGCTGTTTGTCGTCATTTTCATCATGGCGGTTTATACGACAGGCAGATATCTGCAATTTTCACCCGGCTGGGTCTATCTGTTATTCCCTGCTCTCGGAATGTTTTCCGGTTACTGGATCCGCATCGGGAAATTCGGATGGGCAAGAGGCCTCGCCATTACTGCAAGTATGATCTGCACTGCTGCCTTTCTGTTCATTGCCCTTGTTGCAGCTCCTCAGATGGAAGAACTCAAGACTGAGAAGTTCAAGATGATGCAAATGGATAAACAACAACGATTGGATGAACAGACCAGGCTACTGTTTGTCGGAGTGTATGGGAGTGAGCCGGAGCTTGTCAGAAAACAGCTGGCCGCAGGTGTGGATGCCAATGCAATCAATGAAACCGGGCGAACCGCTCTGCATGTAACGCAAAACGTGGAGATCGCAGATCTGTTGATCAGACACGGTGCAAATATCCACGCAAAGGATGATTCGGGAGATACACCGATATTTAACAAGGAGGTAGCGATAGCAGAAATACTTCTGGATGCAGGGGTCGATATCAACGCCACAACCGAAAAAGGTAATACACTGCTCATCATCTACAGCTATGCCGGTTATCTTGAAGGCATCAGGTTTCTTGTAGCCCGCGGTGCGAAAATCAGTGTATGCAATACCGACAAGCACAATGCTCTGGATATCGCGGAACACTTTCACCCGCAGTCTGATATGTTGAGATATCTGCAGTCGTTAGATTTTCAGCCATGCCAGCCAAGCGACTGAACCATATCATGGTTGCGAAGCAGTGATGAAGGGCATGAAAAGCGCAGTTCTGATTGGAATAGTCATCGTTGCAGGTATGTTCGCCTGTCTCTATCTGCAACACCGGCTTCCTGAAACAGAAGAGATGCATGGCTATTTTGCACAACATCAAAGTGAATTCAAAACTACAAACAGGCTTCTCCTCTCCCAGCTTAAAACATCGGAATCTATAGATCCGAAACAGCCTGATGCCGTTGCCTATCGACATATTGAGGCCACACGACTCCCCTCAGCTGTAATCAGATATTTCACCCACTTCAGAGGCATAGGTGTCGCTTCCTTCGGAACCGGCATTGCTTATCTGGAAAAGAGCCCCGACAAGCTCTACCCTGATTTGCAAGCCATGCAGCAGGAAGCAACTGAAGTGGAAGGCTTTCTCGGTTATGGCCACTTAAGCGGGAATTGGTACTACTTTCGCTGGGAAGCTGATTAGTGCCTTTTACACCTCTGCACATGGGCCCTGGATTACTGATCAAGGCAATACTTCAGGGAAGTTTCAGTCTGATTATCTTTGGCTGGGCACAGATCATGATGGATCTGCAACCGTTATTCGCACTCACAACAGGTATCGGTGATTTGCACGGCATCTCTCATACCTACCCCGCAGCTACAGTGATAACCATCCTTTCAGCACTGTCGGGTAAACAGCTCACAGAGTTTTGCTTAAAGTTCAGAGGGTCAGCATACAAAACAACCCCGGTAACAATCACCTGGCCGGTTGCACTGTTCAGTGCATTCATTGGCACATTCAGTCATGTGCTGCTGGATAGCATCATGCACGGGGATATTACGCCCTTTTATCCATTCACACTTTCAAATGAACTGCTGGAATTCATCAGTGTGAATCAATTGCATACGTTCTGTATTTATAGCGGTCTCATCGGTGCAGGACTCTATGTTTTGGTTAGGTTTGTGAGCAGAAAACAGAATCAGAACAATCAGTCACATAACAGATAACATCCGGGTCTTATCTATTGGACATGCCAAGCGCCCTAGACCAGGTCTTGCAATGCAATATTTCAGACGGTTCCATCCAGTACTTTTATCAGGAATGTCTCTTTGCAAGATCAAGCACCGTTTCGTGTTTATGGCTTCCAGTCAGGAACCACATGACGTGCCATGGCCAGTCGCTCTTGTTGTAGATCAACACCGTGTCGTCGGCACTGGCCATGGCTGAACCGGCCACGATAAGGCCATATTCACCGACCAGCGTACCATCGCCATTGGCAATCAGTGCAGGTCGTAGTGTTTCACATTCTCAGGTGTTGCCATCACTGTTGAAATCTCAAAGCCATCTGGCACCAGCAGTGCACCCAGACTTCCGAAGGAGTTGGCACTGCCGCCATAAACCACTTCGATCCCCTTCTTCAGCGCCTCCAGTGTTGTATACCAGCGGGCTTTCACCTTCACATGCGGGGTATTGGTCTGTTTCAGGGCAATCGCCTTTTCCAACAAACCTTTCTGATATTTCGGCTTCTTCTTTTCACCCATGCGCTTTCTCCCCTCGTCATGGGTTTATATCATAGCAGACGATTTCACTTTTGCTGAAACCCCATTTTTGCTCCTATATTGAGGCCATGACCAAGCCTAAACATGGAGTCATCAAAGGACCGTCAAACAACTCATGCATTCAAGACCCCGAGAGCTCTGGTATTATCCCCCCGGAATTACGGTCCTCAATGTATTGATCAAGTAATTTTTCAATCATTTCTCTCAATTCTTGTTCAATTTCAACCTTCATCTTTTCACCATGAACTCTGTCTAGCATGGCCACCACACTCTTTCGTTCGGTTCGAGACAGGGACTTGTTTGCAAGGGTTTGAATAGAAGACGTGAATGAACTCATAAACTCGGTATTTGCAAGGCCCTCCAAAAGCCCAATAAACTTCAATGTCCCTTCTTCAATTTCTTCATTAGATTTGTGCTCATCAAAATATTCATCGTACGAATTAAGTACCTTAATTAAGTTTGGAATACTGCTGATTTGAAAAGCTAATAATGGATCAAATAAGGCTATATCAGCTAAAGCTTTTTTATAAGTCTCTATTGTAAAACCATCGTTATCAGCATAATGACTAAAAATCTCATCACGAAAGGCTTTCTCTTTCATAGACAATAGCTCCTCATTAACCCTATCAGCTTCATCTGGAAATTTTTCAGCAATAACATCAGAAGTAATTTTTTCAAAATCAACTGAGCCTATAAGAGAAGAAAATATCAAGGACTTCCATACACGAAGAATGCTGAATAATGCCTTATTCAACACCTGTCGTTTTTCATCTCTCGTTTTATATGCATATGCAGCCCAACTAATAAATGCACCAAGCAAAATACCGACAATTGTATTCACCATAGAATGCCTTACTCCTTCACAATTATATAAAGTATAACTAAGGGATATGACTCTTTAATTTCTTGAAATACCACTTGAACTAAGCTGCAGAATTATCTGAAATTACAGCTCTGAGATCAGATCCATTGTGATTCAAGGTGTTTAGAGGTCAGACCTTGCAATGTAATATTTAGACGATTTCATGCTGTGTTTTGATCAGGAGTGCATCTTTGCAAGACCTAGCCACGCCTACTCTAAAGAGCTACCTCGAGGTTTCACGGATAGAGTTGAAATAACTCAACAACTCATGCCTTAATCCGCACTACAAATTCAAAATCAAATCATCTAGCATCTCCTGCTCAAATTTAGATAGTTCAACTTCATCTGATTTTACGCCCTTCACATTACTTAAGATCTCATCAACCCTATCACCAAGACTATAATTCTTTTCTATTTTCAATGTCACTTGGTACGGGATCCCATACTCTTCCAAAATAGTCGCTGACAACGGCATGAATAACTGCTTTATTGAAGTTCCGAAAACCTCATAATTTCCAGATTCACAGTTAGCTCTATCAAAAACACTCCTTTGAATTTTATCCAAGGCAGAAAGATATCTAGGGAAATTATATTCCCCCCACCTGCGCATAAAAGACAGCACCAATTCAACGGCTTGGGATGGATTATCGACCTTTCTATTAGAACTCAGCTCTGCATTAATGAGCCGAGGGATTTCTTTTAGTCTACAAAATTGAGAAATTTTAAAATGCAACTGCGCAGCAGTAAAAATACCATCCTTCCCTTTCCCTGCCATTAGATAATCAAATATAAGATTACATGCAGCCTTAAGCTGATCATTGGTGGGATAACCTCTCCAAGAAAGTAACGAATGATAGTAATCAAGATTACTCGATATCTCCTCGGCAAGGCCAAGTTGAAAAGTAGGAGGCATACCTGAATTAGATCGCATGACTTCCATCGGCAAAATATCTTGCGCATATAGATAACGGATCCTGTCTATAGAATGTTCAGATAAATCCTGTTCATCCATCTGAATTAAAAGTGACTCAGGCGCATCATCTGGCTGTGAAATAGAGGGAATATCAACGAGAGGTAGTTCGGGGTGAGGCTCTTGGTGAAGGACATATACATGCCCAACAAAGTGTTCAAACATCCTACCAGCTCGTCCTTTAATATTATTAAAAGTAAATTGATCAAACTTCGTTGTAGCGATTTTATTATCGTAGATGATAATATTTTTTGCAGCAGTATTTACCCCTTCAATGATAGTTGATGTGCATAACAAAAATCGAATTGCACCATGGTTAAACTTTTTCAATAAATGGTAGGCAATTGATCTAGGTAATGCACCATGATGAACAGCAAAACCATCATCCAGTAAATTAGCGAGTTCCCATTCTTCATGATAATTATCTCGCAACCACTGAGCAACCTCACCTGCACTCTCATGAGGTGCAGAAATACCTGAACCCCTTAATATATTTGCTAATTTGTATGCACTCGCCGCTGATTTACAAAAGATTAGGGTGGGTTGATCAATCCTGTGGCACAACGCTGTTGCGTTATCTTCTTGAGAACCATCTTTGAAAAACACCACTTCAGTAGCAACTGTGGAAAAATCCGTTCTAAAATATCGGAAATTCAGCTCAGCCTCTTTAATCGTAATGTCTTGAACATTAGGACCAATAAGAAAAAACTGCGCGCCTGATTTTATCAGCTGATAAAAAGCATGATTAAGTACAAATGTTCGTTCACCCTCTCTAGTTGGACTAAGCTTATAAAACTCATCTAACACGAAAAATTCTGGATGAAGGGTTTCTTCAAACTCTACAAAACGCTCTTGAGTTAAAACGTAGATGTTTTTTTCAGAAGCCTCTTGAGATGGATGTGTCACAATTTTAAATTCTGGACTAAATCGCTTAGTTAAGCGGCGCCTTGTTTCATCAATCAGAGCAATCGTAGGAACAATAACAACAATACATTTATACTTTCTAGAAGCTATCATGGCATCAATCAACAAGCTTTTTCCAAAACTCGTAGGTGCACTAAGTATCACATTCTGCCCATCACATAGCGCCCTATAAACTTTCCCCTGAACGGAGTGGAGAACGATCTCACCAAGACCAACAACAGAATGGAATTCTAGATTCAATAAATCTGCAGATGACAGTGATTCCAATTCTGTCAGATAAGGAAACAGTCCAGCTTTTTGAATAAGGCTAGTTATGATTGAGTCTAATCCTACAAACTCTGATCTGTACTCTAAAACCCTGATGAGGGCATCTCGACCACTATTCTCCCTTTCATTCAATAATAAAGATATTTCAGATAAAGCCTCGAAGCTATTCTGACTTAACCATTCCCGATCAGAGAAACGAGCCATATTAGAAGTGATCATCGCTGTAGCCCCTCCAACTTTTCTTGTAGCTCCTTCACAAGTGCCTCTTTTTCCTCAAGAGGCATTAGCATTAAGTGGATTTTCACCGACGGAAGTTCTTTCTCAGAAAAGTATTTATATACTTTTTCCAGTTCTTGTTTTAATTCGGACAGAAAATCATCAGATGTGCTGACATGACCTTTGATACATTTACTTTCATATGTCAGAAGAACTGGAATGCATACTCTCTCAAAAATATAATCAAGTGGCGTACGCTCACTAATTAACTTTCTAAGCTTTTCAGCATGCTGCCATCCAGTATCAATTTTCGAGTCAATCAAGATAAATTCTTCTCGCAAATAATCTCGATCAGTATGCGCCAACAATTCTGGAACCACATCTCGAACCGCAGCATTGATATTCTTATAAAATTTCACCTCACCTAGCCATAACTCCAGCCCTTTATCACTCTCAACGATGTGAACCGCATCAAAACCTTTCACTGTTTCATTCGTTGATGACTTATAATATATCTTACTAATTGCAGGTTGAGAGCCAAACACCTCCCTGATCAAAGCATGCAATAGAAGCTCTCCGAACTCACCTCTTCGCTGATATTTCTCCGTGGTATAAATTGTTTTAGCTGCTTTCTTGATAAGACGCATGGCTGTTGCAGATCCTAAGTCTTCAAGGTCAGAGTACTTCAAAGCAAATTCAGGCAACCATTCAAACAAATAATCAGCCATTGCCTCATTCCGCCATGCGCTTCCATCAAAACCAGCCGTAGCAGCCGTTAAGCCTGGAGATCGCAAAATATCATGAACGACAATATCAAAAAATGGTTCAGGCTTAACTTGAAAGATACTCATTAAGTCACCTTATTTTCTGAGACTTCGGGGGCACAACACATAACTCAACTCTCCTCCATCATCATGACAAGAAATCGGTGGGACCTGGGTCAATTCCTGCCTGAAATAGCAGGGACGTGCCTTGACCTCGGTAGTGGGTCTGAAATTCTGGGGACACATTGCTTAATTCGCTGTTCACGTCGTTCATCACTCCCTTCCACTCTCATCCGAATTATGCACAAAACCGATGGGGCGTTTCTTTGGTGAAGGAGGCTCCATCAATCCCCTAATAGCATCGAAGACCACCGCAAACTGTTTGTCGTATTTCGCCTCCAGTTGATTGAGGCGTCGTGCCAGTGCCTTGTGGTCAGCGGTCATCTTCCGTAGCTCCACAAAGGTGCGCATGATCTCAATATTTACCTGTACAGCCTGTTTGCTTCTGAGGACACTGGAAAGCATTGCGATGCCCTGTTCAGTGAATGCATAGGGAGGCGTTCTGCGTCCACCCCTTCCCTTTGAGGTCACAATTTGTGACCTCAAACGTTTGAATTCATCACTACTCAACTGAAACATGAAATCTGCCGGGAATCGATCAATATTACGTTTTACTGCTTGTATCAGCACCTTGGTTTCAACGTCATACAGTTCGGCCAGATCGGCATCCAGCATCACCCTCTCCTTTCGCATAAGAAGGATGGAGCGTTGAATTCTCTCTATGGGTAGCAAACTATCTTCGCTCAACTCACTCCTCCATCGTCATGACCAACAGATCCGTGGGTCCGGGATCGATACCGGCCTGAAAGAGCAGGGTCGTGACCTGACCTCGGTGGTGGGTCTGATGATTGAAAAAATGCTGCAACAGCGGCCCAAGTGGACGGGTATGCTTTTCACCGGCCATGTTGCGATAACTGATTGGCTGGGCCAGCAGTTCATCGGTAAAGGCTTCTGAAAATTCGACAATCAGGGCATCCAGCTCTTTACGGGTAGCAGTAAGCTCGGAGAAATCATCAAACAGGATATCAGACAGTGAAGTGGGTTTCGGGAAGTCGGAAAGCCAGGGTAGCGATTCACGGCAATGCTTGTTCAAAGCAAAGCGGGAGAACCATAACAGATCACCCACCATGATATGGTTGAGCGTGCCAAGGATGGAGCCGAAATAGGCACCGCGCTCTTTGGCGAGTTCCGCAGCAGAAAGCTCGCCTGCCTTGGCAAACAACTTCTCATTCATCCATTGGTTGTAAGACGCCATGCGTTGCAAATATTCTGTCATCCCCGCCCCTGTAATTCATAACAGTATAGCAGAGAACCTAAGCTTTTGTTTTACAGCTGTATGTCCCCCAAATGGGGGACAAAGTTGCAGGACAGCAACTTTGCACGCGTCTAGCGCCCGCAGGGTGGCACACACGGATGTGTGCCATGACAAGCAAGCAGCGGTGCTCCCGCTGCGCGATAGGACCATCTTCCAATAATTGCAGTTTTGCACGCGTCTAGCGCCCGAAGGGTGGCATACATGGACGTATGTCATGACAAAGTCGCAGAAAAGTCTGACAAACACCGATGCGCTACCCCTGCCCTCTCTCCTCTGTCACAATGCGCGCATGTCAGAAAACACCCCCTCACCTATTACCGCACAGGACAAGCCGCAACTGCCCGGAATGACACTGTTCGAGTTGCAGGGCCTTATGGCTGAATGGAAGCAGCCAAAGTTTCGTGCAAAACAGGTCTTCGACTGGTGCAACAAAGGTGTGATGAATCCTGATGATATGAAAAACATCGCGGGTGATCTGCGGGAAAGGCTCAAGGAAGAGCTCTGCTGTGAGCCCCTGAATCTGATCCGTCGGGAATGTTCTACTGATGGCACCCGTAAATACGTGTTCGGACTCAAACGCGGTCGTTTTGCCGGAAAAATGGTTGAGAGCGTTTTTATCCCGGAAGAGAAGCGCGGCACGGTCTGCATCTCTTCTCAGGTGGGCTGCGTACTGGATTGCCCGTTCTGTCATACCGGCACACAGAAGTTTGAGGCCAATCTGAGTGCAGGTGAGATTCTGGCACAGGTGCTTGCCATCAAAGCTGATCTGCGTCAGGAACCACTGTCTGAGGAGCTGGAGATGTACTCCGATGTCACCCATATCGTCTACATGGGCATGGGTGAGCCGATGGCCAATGAAGAGGCCGTGCATCAGAGCATTGCCCTGTTCATGCATGAGGATGGTCTGAACATCTCCCGCCGCCGCATCACCCTCTCCACATCCGGCCTTGTACCCCAGATCAGACGCCTGGGAGAAGAGCAACCGGTCAATCTCGCCATATCCCTGCACAGTGCCACCGATGAGCTGCGCGATGTGCTGGTGCCAATCAATCGCAAGCACCCTTTGGCCGAGCTGCGTGCCTGCCTGAACACTTATGAGCTGGCCAAACAGCGTCACATCACACTGGAGTATGTACTGCTTGATGGCGTGAACGACAGACCCGAAGATCTGCAGGCGCTGATCGGTTTCGTGAACCCGGAACGGGAGCGCGTCAACCTGATCCAGTTCAACCCCTATCCCGGCAGCCCCTATCAGGGGACATCAAAGGATAACATGAGACAATTCGCGCAACACTTGATTTCTAAAGGCATTCGTGCCACGGTGAGGCGTTCACGTGGCGATGATATCATGGCAGCTTGCGGGCAACTCAAGGCTGACACCAGTTTATAGGGGTAAGTAATGCAGGGACGGACAGGAATTATCGGCGGCAGCGGCCTGTATGAAATCCCCGGCATCGAAATCATCGATACACTGGATATCGATACCCCCTGGGGCAGCCCCTCCGACGCATTGGTACTGGCACGCATCGGTGATCATGAGGTGGTGTTCCTGCCACGTCACGGTAGTGGACATGCCATCCCTCCCCACAAAATCAATTACCGGGCCAACATCTATGCAATGAAACTGGCAGGTGTGAATCGCATCATCTCCGTCTCAGCCGTAGGTTCGTTACGCAAGGATATCCGACCGGGCGATTTTGTACTGGTCGATCAGTTTGTTGATCATACAAAGGGACGTGAAAGCAGCTTCTTTGACGGGCCAGTCGTTGCTCATGTTTCAGTCGCCGACCCTGTCTGCCCCTGCCTGCGAGGTTCGCTGCTCGCCTCCTGCCGCGATGCAGGCATTGATACCCACGACGGTGGCAACTATATCGTCATGCAGGGTCCCCAGTTCTCATCACGCGCTGAATCCAATCTCTACCGCAGCTGGGGCATGGATGTCATCGGCATGACCAATATGCCGGAGGCCAAACTGGCCCGTGAAGCAGAGATCTGCTACGCCACAGTCGCCATGTGCACCGATTACGACTGCTGGCATGAGGATGAAGAGGATGTATCGGTCGACTTCATTATCGCCGTCATGCAGGCCAATGTCGCCAAATCACACAAGATGCTGCACGCTTTTTTCACAGGCCATGGTGATCACCTGCCCTGTGTCTGCAGCTGTAACCAGGCACTGAAACACGGTATTTTTGCCAACCTGAAAGCACAGGATGATGATGCGATCCGCCCCATCCATGCACTGGTGGAACACTTGCTGTGAAACCTTTCCTGATTCGATCTATTGCTCTCGCCGCAATCCTCACCCTCACCGCCTGCGCCTCGAACACTCAGAAGGATGTGGGCAAGCAGGAAAAGCTGGCGCATATACATTACCAGCTCGGTATCGATGCATTGGGTAAGGAGGGCATGCTGCCCAAGGCTTTCGATGAGCTGATCCAATCCAATGAAATCCACCCCAATCAGCCACCGGTTCTCGATGCACTGGCCTATGCATGGCTGCTGCGCGGTGATATGAAAAAATCCGAACAGTATTACAAACTGGCACTGCGTCACGGTGGCCGTGCGGCCAGCCAGAATAACTATGCCAACCTGCTGAACAGAATGCAGCGCTTTGACGAAGCAGAAGCCATGGCAAGAAAGTCGCTGGATGACCCCCGCTATGCGAATCAGGACCTGGCATTCATCAACCTTGGTGATGCCCTGCTTGGCCAGAAGAAATTTGATCAGGCAATCAAGGCCTACAGTCAGGCCCGGCTATTTAATCAGAACAGTCTTCTGCCGGAAAGCAAACTGGCCAACGCCTATTTTGTACAAGGCAGACTGCATGAATCGGCAACGCTATATAAAATCCTGTTGCGCAAGCAGCCCAATAGCCGCAGCACAGTCAATGCACTGGTTGAAGTACTGATAAAACAGAACAGAGAGGCCGAAGCCCGGCTTCAGCTCCAGGAGTTCCGCAGGAGCAGCAACTCCAGTCTCGATAAGGCATGGGCGATGGATAAAATCGGACAGCTGGATTAATCATGCAAAAAAAAGCGGATCAGCCACAAGAAGACAGCAAACAGGCAGAGCAGATATCACGGCCAAACATACAGGATATGGCAGCCGAGCAGGAGCATGGCTCTGATGAGACCATGCCACGCCAGAAATTACTCAATGCTATAGGTGAGAAACTGACCGCTGCAAGGGAAGCACGCATTGAAAAGGTCGATCAGGCTGTACGCACGCTAAAACTGCGCAAAAGCCACCTTGAAGCACTTGAGCAGGGCCGCTGGGATCTATTACCCGATGAAGTCTATGCACTCGGGTTCCTGCGTCAGTATAGTCAGTACCTGGATCTCGACCTCTCTCATGAGATCAAACAGCTGCAAAATGATCAATACACACTAACCAAACCCCTCACCTTTCCCGACCCCCCTGTTTCTCCGTCAAGGAAATGGGCCTGGCTGACCGCAGGAGCGTTCGCGCTGCTCTTTGTTTTGTTCAATGTGATCAACAACAGCAACAATCAGGATACCGGAATGGAATCATCCGAACTGACAAACCGTGAAGATGCAGAGATGGACAAGGCGGAGAGTGAGCTGGCAGCACAGCATGAAACCGGAGCTCCCCAGCCAAACCCTGCCCCGGTTGAATCCGAAGCTGTGAAACTGACGCACAAGCCAATTGTAAACCTTGAAGCGACCCAGCCCAAGCCGGATATAAAAAAAGCCAAGGCCATAGCAAAGCACCTGTTCAGATTTGAAGCTGTGACCGGTGCTGTATGGATTCAGATCTTTGCTCCTGACAAGGCCGGCACTGGCAGAGGGCCGTTATTAAAAGAGGTACTGTTGCAACAGGGGCAGTATTCAAGCATCAAAAGACCTGTTGAATCGCTCTGGATCAACTGCGGCAATGCACTTGCCCTGCGCGTAAAAGTGGATGGTAAGATTATTGCTGATACCGGAACACTCGGAAGTGGAAAAAAAGTTCTTCGGGATTACCATTTCAATATAAACAGGCAGTAAGGCGGTCGTGGCATCACTTGCCATTCCCGGACAGCTGCTGCATATTTCTGGGCCTTCAAAACTGGGTTAAGGGGACGACTATGACAGCCACTGATTTTCAACTTGCACGCCGGAATATGGTCGAATATCAGATCCGTTGCTGCAAAGTACTGGATACTACCGTGCTGGATCTGGTTGAATCCATGCCGCGTGAAAACTTTGTGCCTGAACATGTCAAAAGCCTGGCTTACATGGAAGGCCATGTACCCCTCCCCTGCAATCAGGAAATGTTCAGCCCGCTTCAGGAAGCGATGATACTGCAAACCCTGATGCTCGATGGCAGTGAGCGGGTACTGGAAATCGGAACAGGTACGGGTTTCCTGACCACCATGCTGGCCATGCAGGCCGCTGAAGTGACCAGTTGCGAGATTCATCATGAGCTTGTTGATATTGCCCGTGACAACATCAACAAACACGGCGTAAGCAATGCCAATGTCATCGAACTGAACGCCATGGATGAAGAGGCCGTCTCACAATGCCCTGAAATGGATACCCCCTTCGACATCATCGTGCTCGGCGCATCCATAAAAGAGATACCTGCTCATATAAAATCCCTGCTCAATGATGGCGGTCAGATGATTGCATTTGTCGGAAGCAACCCTGTCGTCTCAATGTTACACCTGCATAAAATTGGCCAGACATGGATGGAAACCAGCCTGTTTGAAACACTGCTGCAGGATATGGAAGGTATTACAGAAAAACGCGAATTCGTTTTCTAACCCGCGCTTGTATTAAGCTGCGATGAAACAGATATCTGCGCTTGCCATGGCGACTGCAGCGCTATGGTTCACTGCCTGCTCAGCTGATCAACAGCGGGAAGAGAACGGTAGCAGCGACAAGATCCAGCAAGAAGCACTCTACTTCCTGCCCCGGCTCGCTCTTTCTTCCGATCAGGATACAACCATCAGCATAGAAAAGGTGCGCCTTCCAAACCATGAGCATCGTTTCTGGATTGCTAAAGCCTTCACTCTGCCCGGATACTCCCAACTTCAGTTGCTCAACCCATACATCGATGCTCAATCGGCCACACAACCATCGGCACGTTCTGTAAACGGGCTGGTTCTGCACCCGGCGAAGAGAGATCCACTATCCGCTGCCGGATTCCAGGCAGTATGGTTAAACATCAGCAGACAGGAAGGTTCAGAGGGCATAGCCTCGAACAACTGGCTACCTGTAATGCTGATGCCCGATACTGCCATCGTGGTTAAGGCGGAAAGGAAAAGACGTTCACAGCTGGCAGAGAAGCTTGCGGATAAGGCTTATTTCTTCGGCTATGCTACCAATGAGGATGCATTGGAATGATTAGGCCCATCCCCGGACTCATCATCATCCCTGTTGCCATTCCACTACTGTGCGCCTGCGCACTACCTGTAAGAAGCACTCTCCGCTAATATACGTGCATGATGTTCCCCAATCGACCCAGATCACCCTCTAACCCACTTGCTTATATCGGATTATGTCTGATTGCATTCATGATGCCTCACGTCTCCCAGGCGGCAAAACAGACACCTGACGGCACACAATATGTCAGTCGGGCAGAGCTGGTGACGCTATTGGCGAGTGAAACCGGACTTCCTCTCCAGGAACTGACCAGAATCATGAAAGATGCCAGCTTTGAACCGAAAATCATTGAGCGCATGACTACACAGTGGGAAGCCCAGCCCTATGCGAAATACAGGCCTCTGTTCATCAAACCGAGCATGCACGATAAAGGCAAGATCTTCCTTGATGAGCACCGTACGATTTTCCATGCTGCTGAACAGAAATACCAGGTGGATACAGCCATTATTGCTGCCATACTCGGCATTGAAACACGCTTTGGCGCAGCACATGGTAAAAGGCCTATTCTGGATTCCCTCTATACCCTTTCCACCGGTTTTCCTCGCCGGGCGAAGTTTTTCCGCCAACAACTAGGTGCCATCATTCAGATCAGCAAAAAGGATCATCTCAATCTGAAGGAGCTGAAAGGATCATATGCCGGAGCATTCGGCTCCATCCAGTTTATTCCAACCTCATTCCGTGATTATGCCGTCGATGAAGATGATGATGGTGTCCGGGATGTATTCAACTCCAAACAGGATATTATCGGCAGTGTGGCCAACTACTTCCAAAAACATGGATGGCAGCATGGCAGACCTGTCGCCCACTGGTTGCCGCTTAATACCAGACTGAACAAACAGTGGTCAAAACGTGCTTCGGGCAAGCTCAAGCACTGGGTGACGCTTGCTGAACTACGCACAGCCATGCCAAAGGTATTCGGCCAGATCCCTTTACCATGGCTTGAAAGTGACAAAGTCAGTATTATTGAAATGAAAACGAAAAAAGGAACCCAGCTGGCTCTGGTGCACTACAACTTCAAGGTGATCATGCGCTACAACCCGTCCTTTAACTACGCTATGGCTGTCACTGAAATCGCAGCCATGTGGGAGAGTGAAACATTCGCTGTCGATTGATTAAAACCCCGCTGACTATACTGCTGTCAGCCACCCTGTTCACTGCTTGTAGCACCAGCATCAACACCAGCCATCCGGTGACTCCAGCGACAGGACAATCCGAAGGCCCTAAACTGCCTGACGGGGCCGGTGGCTATTATAAAACGGGCAACCCCTATCAGGTGGCCGGCCGTAAATACACGCCTATGCAGAGTGTGTCTTCCTATGATGAGAGCGGCGTCGCTTCATGGTACGGGGCTGACTTTCATGGCAAACATACAGCCAATGGCGAGAGTTATGATATGCATACGCTCTCCGCAGCTCATAAAACACTACCCTTGCCTACACTGGTGCGCGTCACTAATCTGGAAAACGATCGCTCGGTCATCGTACGCGTCAATGACCGTGGCCCTTTTGTAAAAGAGCGTCTGATAGACCTCTCCCAGGCTGCAGCGAATGAGCTGGGTTATCTCAATCAGGGCACGACCAGGGTGCGGGTACAGACTCTGGACCAGAAACCTGTGATTCAGGCTGTGGCTCCCGCACCGCAGCAGAGTGCTGCGCCAGCCATTACCGACACAGCTACGTCAGAGCAAACAGCTGCCCGGGGTAATATCTATGTACAACTCGGGGCATTCAGCTCACAGGGCAATGCCGATCAACTGCGCCAGAGCATGCTGCAAAAATACCCGAACACAGCCCTGCATCTGAAACAAATTGCCAACCAAACCTTTTACCGGGTTCGTATAGGCCCGTTCAAGCAGATGCAGCAGATTGAAGAGACGATGATCTCCCTGCAAAACAGCGGTTACCATAAAGCTGTCGTGGTGATTGAATAATGGTAAATCATACAAAACGACCACGCCTGACTGCATTCGGTTCATCACGTATAGGAGCTGAGGCCGCTGTATACAAAGATGTGTTTGAACTTTCCAGAAAGATTGCTCAATCCGGCTGGGACGGCATGAGTGGCGGACATCAGGGCATGATGGCTGCCTTTTCTGAAGGTATGTTTGACGGTGGTGGACATATCCGCGGCATCACACTGGAACGCTTTCCCACGCCTCCCGGCAATACACTCAGTGAAGAGCAGCGTGCCCATGATTTTTTTGAACGCATGGGCATATTGATCGAGGAAGCCGATGCCTGGCTGGTGCTCCCTGGGGGACTGGGCACACTGGCCGAGTTGGCCATGACCTGGGATCTGCTTGCCATCAGGGTACTGGAACCGCGTCCGCTGTTATTGTATGGAGAAATGTGGGAGCCGATTATCACGACACTGTCGGATCAACTGGTACTCTCCGCTGATACAGCTTTTCAATCCATTGAGATATGTAAAACACATCAGGATGTGCTGGGCGCACTGCAAAGCCGTTCATGAGTGCCGCATCCGGTTTTCAGGATCTGCGAGGCATTGCAGGTCAGCCAGAACATGGGCAAAGGCTGGATCAGGGACTGGCCATGTTGTTTGATCTTTCTCGCAGACGCTTGCGCCGGGCTATTGATGAAGGTGGTGTATACCTGAATCAGAAACGCTGCCGTACCGCAGGCCGCAAATTAAGCAATGGTGACAAGCTTCGCATCGTCTTGCTGGAGAAGGAAAAACTGAATCCGTTTGAGGCAACCCAACTTGTCTGGCAACAGCCACCACTCTACCTCATCCACAAACGTGTCGGGCAATATGCCCAGGAAGCACTGCACCGCAGCCGGGGAACCTTGCCCGATGAGTTAGCCAGGCATCTGAAGCTGGCACCTGCAATAGCTGCCACACTGCGTCCTGTTCACAGACTCGATCGTGGCACTTCAGGACTCATGCTCTTCTCTTCAGATCCTGCTCTGTTGCAAAAGCTGCAGGCCAACTGGAGAAGCTGCACATTCAAATCCTATCTCGCTGTGGTTGAACCGGCTCCTGAATGGGATACACAGGAGATCAAACTGGCCATAGGCCAGGTGCGTGACAAACAGGGGCGTTACCATGTCAATGAACATGGCCGTTCATGCAGGACTGAGGCGGAAGTGATAGAGCGCAAGGAAAACAGAGCCCTGCTGCGTCTGGTTTTGCATACAGGACGAACCCACCAATTGCGTGTTCACCTGAGCGCATTAGGGTGCCCCATACTCGGGGATACACGCTATGGTGGAAAACCCCATTCACGATTAATGTTGCACGCGCAAAAATTAGACATCATCAGGCCGGCATTACCCAATAATATCCAATGGGACGCCCTGCCTGAGGAGGACTGGCAATGGTAAACAGACAACAATCACGCTCTAACGGCATACTCGCCCTACTGACGGTGCTGATCATCAGCTTCGCATGGCCCATGCTCGCTCAGGCAGTTTCATGGCCCAAGCCGCCTAGCATAGACTCCAAATCCTGGGCTATCATTGATGCACGCTCAGGTCAGGTGATTGCAGAACATAATGCTAACCAGCCTCTGCCACCGGCAAGCCTTACCAAGATGATGACCCTCTATCTGGCATTTGAAGATATCAAGCTGGGACGACTGGACCTTAATGCGCGCATTTCAGTCAGTAAAAAGGCATGGAAAATCGGTGGCAGCACGATGTTTCTGGAGCCGCGCCTGAAACCCAGGGTTGAAGAGGTTCTACACGGCATTGCCACCCTCTCCGGCAACGATGCATGTATTGCACTGGCTGAGCATATCGATGGGTCTGAAGAAGGCTTTGCCGACCGCATGAACAACAAGGCAAAGGAACTCGGACTGAAGAACTCTCACTTCCTGAACGCAACAGGCTTCCCTAAAGAGGGGCATCACAGCTCTGCCATGGACATGGCAAAGCTCGGTGCTGCCCTGTGGCGTGACTATCCGGAGATGTACAAGCTGTTTGGTGAAAAGGACTACACCTTTGATGGTCGCACCCAGCCCAATCGCAACCGCATACTATGGAGTTATCCTGAAGCAGACGGCATTAAAACCGGTCATACAGAAGAAGCCGGTTACTGTCTTGTTGGTTCGGCTGAAAAGAATTCAACCCGCTTTGTGACTGCTGTTTTCGGCACCACATCAGACCGGGCCCGTGCACAGCAAACCAAAACCCTGCTGAAATTCGCTTTCCGTAACTTTGTTACCCTGCGTCCTTCTGAACGCGACATCCGTCGTCAGGTGGAAATCTTTGAAGGTACTGAAGGCCATGTATGGCTCAAGCCTGCTACACCCATCTGGGTTACCGTTCCCAAGGGAAATGAATCGGCTCTGAGTTTCCGCCTGCGCTACGAAGCGCCCCTGAAAGCACCGATCAGCAAAGATCAGGAACTCGGTTCTATTGATGCCGTTTTCGGAGACAAGGATAACAAAGAGGTTCTGCAATCTGTAGCCATGATTGCTTCAAGAGATGTGGAGCGTGCTTCCTGGGTGAGCCGTCAGTGGGACGGGCTTCGCCTCTGGTGGCGTGAAGAGAGTGCAGAGGAGACAGATACCACCGGTAGCAAATAACGTGTCACTCACGGCCTGGGTTAATGGCCACTTTGTTCCTCTTGATCAAGCGACCATTCACATTGAAGACCGTGGCTTTCAATTTGCAGATGGTGTCTATGAGGTCATCGCCTGTTTTGGCGGTCAGTTTCTTGATCTGAAAGCGCATCTGGAGAGACTGGCCCGCTCCTGTAAAGCCATTGCCATCACCCTGCCTAAATCTCAGGATGAACTTGCCGCACTGGTTGAGCAGGCATATCGGCGTAACCCGTTTGATCATGCCATGGTTTATATTCAGGTTACCCGTGGTGTGGCTCCCCGCTCTCACCTGATTCAAGGTGAACTTACCCCGACGCTGGTCATCACCGTACGTAATCTGCCTGCTCCATCTGAAGAGAAACTGGCCCATGGTGCGACTGCAATCACCATGGCCGATATACGCTGGAAGCGCTGTGAGATTAAATCCATTGCTTTGCTGGCCAGTGTTATTGGAAAGCAGGAAGCTACGCGTTGCGGTGTCGATGAGGGATTCTGGCTGGATGACGAAGAACATCTGCTCGAAGGGTGCGCGACCAACTGTTTTGCAGTGATCGCCGGAAAACTGGTTACCCATCCGCTCGACCATCAGGTACTCGGCGGCATTACCCGTGACATGGCACTCTCCCTGGCCCGTAAACATGGTATGATAGTGGAAGAGCGCCCCTGGAAGCTCACGGAATCCGATTTAAGCGAATGCATGATGAGCAGCACCACCAATGCCGTACTTCCCGTATGCCAGATTAACGGCAAAGCAATCGGCACTGGGCAGCCCGGCCCTGTGGCCACCCGACTACGCAAACTCATGCTGGATACATTTGAGGTCCTGAAACAATGAAACCTGTCAAAGCAGTTTTACTGGATATGGACGGCACCATCGTCGATGCCTTTCCACCGATCATCCGTGCGCTGAATCAAACCTTTGTTGAATATGGTCTTCCCGAGATGAGTGCGCAGGAGGTCAAACGACATACCGGACGCGGTGACTGCAGCATGATTTCACTCTTCGGTGACAAACGCGAAGCAGCCGGCATCCGCTTCCTTGAGATACATGATGAAGATTATCTGACTAGCATCAAACCGCTGCCCGGAGCGGAGCCGCTGTTTCTATGGCTAAAAGAGAAGAACATTCCGTGTGCCATTGTTACCAGTAAATCCCAGTCACGTGCAGAGGCACAGCTGGAGGTACTTGGCTGGGCCGGTTACATAGATACCGTCATTGGCAAGATTCCGGGCCGTCCTGAAAAACCGGATCCTGCCCCAGTACTGCTGGCCTGTGAAAACCTCTCCATATCGGCATCCGAAACCGTGATGATTGGCGATGGTGTCGCGGATATGAAAGCGGCCACTCGGGCAGGCAGCACACCTATAGGGCTCTGTGACGGCTTTTCAGCTTCGGAATTGACCGAAGCAGGCGCAGCCTACTGCTTTGACTCTTTAATTCAGGTACAGACATGGCTGGAGCAAAACAGATGAACGAGATTTCCAGCAACAGTGATACACTGACCCGCTTTTTACTACCTGAGGCACATACCCGCGGTGCGGTGATTCGCGGCAGTCAAATTTTCGCCGAGGCCAGACGCATACATGGCCTTAATGGCCCTGTAGCCACGCAGTTCGGCCAAACACTGCTGGCATCCATACTCCTGCTCAGTATCAGCAAAGGGGGCATACGTCAGATCTTGCAGCTTGATGCCACCACTCAGGCTCCGGTCAATCGTATGATGGCAGAAGCACGATCCGGTGCCGTACGCGGCTATCTGAACTGGATGGAGAAAGAGACCGTACTGCGCTTTGAGAAGGGTGATAATCTCGGCAGCTGGATGGGCAGCCCTGTCCGCCTTTCAACCGTACGTGATCTCGGCGTAGGCCAACCTTATATATCCACCATTGAGAATGAGTCTGACTTTCTTGCCGATCACCTGATGCATTACCTGAATCAATCGGTTCAGATCAGGGCTGATATCATCCTGATCGGTGATTTTGCCGTCATGATCGAGGCGATGCCCGGTTGCGATGAGGCACACTGGTTCAAAGCCGTTGAGACCATGGCAAAAATTCCTGATGCGGTACTGAAGTCTGCAACTACGGAATCCTTTTTATCCTGTTTTGAAGAGCTGCGCTGTAAAGCTGTCGGTTCAGACCGTTATGCTTATTCATGTGATTGCACTATTGAAAAAATGGCTGCGGCCATCCACTCCATTGCGGTTGATCAGTTGCAGGAGCTCTCCGATGAACAGGGCAATATCACAGCAAGTTGTCAGTACTGCGATAAACATTATGCGGTGAAGGCCGATTCCATACTCAACCCGGAGGTCTGAACAGCCCCATGTCGGACGTTGAATACCGGATTGTTCGCAGGCCCCGCAGAAAAACAGCCGCCATCGTCATCAGGCCCGACAACAGTGTTGAAGTACTTGCCCCACCCCGTATGCCGGTTTCCCTGATTGAACATTTTGTTCAAAGCAAACAGCCATGGATACAAAAAAAATTATCATTCAACCGGGAGCACCACTCCCCACACATCGCAAAACAATTTGTGCATGGTGAGCCGTTTCAGCTACTGGGAAAAGCCTATACCCTGGAACTACTCACAGGAAAACGCTCCGTAGCTATCAAAAATGATCTGTTACTGGTATCCCATGCTCATCCCGGGCAGGAAACAACACGCAGGCAACTCTCACGCTGGTATCGCCAACAGGCCGAGGCTCACTTCAAAGATCGCTGTGGCATCTTTGCTGAGCGGATAGGCAGGCAAGCACGATCTGTCGGGGTAAAGGGTTATAAAAGCCGATGGGGAAGCTGCCATATCGATGGCAGGGTCTATTTTAACTGGCGTTTGATCATGGCACCTGCGCAGGTGATTGATTATGTCGTGGTACATGAGTTATGCCATTTGATCCACCACAACCACTCCAAAGCCTATTGGCAGTTAGTGGAAGAGATCATGCCAGAGTTCAGGAGTCCCAAGGCGTGGCTCAAGCTTCATGGTCATAGCCTGGATCTGTAAAGCTTCTGCCAGCCACATAGCCCATGACAAAAACATCCCGATATGTTAATCTGTTACCACATTTATGCGATAGTACTAATATGGAAAGCTTGAACTGATCAGAATATCTTTAGAGAGGTCTGACTATGTTAAGAGTGAAAGTATCCGGTCTAAACTATCAGTATCAACGTACGAATCGCCTTGAGCGCGAGCAGTCCCGTAGCGACTGGGATATCGAAAAAATAGATGCACCTTTTGAATGTTTCACCATCCACATCAGCAGCCGGGGCAAGCTTAACGAAGTAGCATCCGTGGACAGTATGGCTGAACAGTTTATCGAAGGCGGTGGCAGCATCGTACGTGAGAAGCTGACCATACCCGGCTTTGCATCACTGATCTGCTGTAAAGATGCAGTGGGTCAAACATTCTCATTTATTGAAGAGGATCAGTAGCTGATTCAGCGCGACATATAGATGGTAAAATCATTCTTCAGATAATCATCATGCAGTTCGGCCGTTGAACAGAGTGACTTGCAATACGCCAGCATCTGATGTGGATCGACACTCTGCAGATCATGAGCCTTGAGGTGGCGTGCATCCAGCATGTTAAAGGCCAGGCCTTTGCGGGCCAACTCATACATTGCTGAAATCATCTTGCGAGCATAAGCACCATCATCCAACAGCGGTTCGTTCATGGCACCGGAAAGTATCACCCAGTCGAAGGAGCCGGGCCCAAATTTGAAGTCACCCAATTCACCACAGAAAAACCTGGCATCCGGATGCTTTTCCTCGGCCACCCGGATCAGATCAGGAGAGAGATCAATACCTGTATAGTCCAGCTCTCTGCCCTGCCCCTCAAACCAGCGCTTGAAATCGCCAAAGCCGCAACCGACATCCAGCAGCGAATCTCCGCTTCCTATGCCAATCTCTGCCAGCACCTTGAAACGGATCTCCTGAATCTCCCTGCTACTCCAGTAAAGAGCATTCGGGTGATAACCATAGCGTTTCAGGCTATCACTGTGCCGGTCTACAATGCGCTTTCGTTGCTCTTTTTTCATACGGGATTATACCACAAAACTACTACGACACAGAAGTCGGCATATGAAACAGAAGATTTGCGGACGCCTCAAATCTGCACTACGCTCTGATAAGAGTCGTTGCCTTGGATAATCACACAACAGGAGTCATCGTGAATATTGATGAACTAGAAAGAAACTGGATAGCTCGCGGGTTTTCATTTGGTGTTGGCACCATCAAATCAGGAGATGGGGTAAAAGAGGCTGTCCACGATGACAAAGACGAATTGGTACTGATGGAAACCGGGACATACGAGTTTATTCTTGATAATGAGACATTTTTTCAGCAAGGTGAAATTGAGGTTTCAATTCCTGCGGGAGTGACGCATAGTATCAAAAATATAGGTCTGAATGATTCAAAAACTTACTATGGCTATAAACCAAAAAACTTATAACAGGGTAATCATCTTCACTCGCAGCAATCACAATCTGGATGCCACATAAAACAGGGCGCCACTTATCTGTAATCCCAGGCCTTAATCATGGTAGCTGGATATTGGTAATATATGGTAAAAGGAAAGCTAGGAATATGAATTTATTGGCTATATCGGGAAGCGTTAGAAAGGGTTCATATAATCTGGCATTGCTTCGCGCCATGAAAGAACAATGTCCAAAAGGTTCCTCTGTCTCAATATATGACCAGATTAAGGAGATACCAACTTTCGATCCTGATATCGATGACAAAGATACCCCCGACTCCGTACGTTCATTCACATCAATGATGCGGGAGTATGACGGAGTAATCATAAGTACCCCCGAGTATGCGCATGGTGTGCCTGGCGCATTGAAGAACGTTTTAGATTGGCTGGTTTCTTCAGAGGTATTGATCTTAAAACCGGTTATAGTAACCAGCGTGTCCACTAGTGGTTTGGGTGGTGTGAGGTCTTATAGTCCATTAGTGATGATACTTAGCGCGATGAATAGCAATGTTGTCATTGAAGGTTCCATGAATGTCCCTAATGCAAAAAACAAGTTCGATAGCAGCATGAAATTGACGGACGAACTAAGCAAAAGGTCCATAGATACGTTGTTTTTAGCAATGAGGCAGGCCATAGAAAATGCCTAACTATGGCAATTGACAGGAAACTGCAACGCAGCCGGTTATAAATACGCTATGTTTACAAAGGATAAAAGCAAAAAAATGAACAGCATATTAAAAAATAAAATAATTGAAGTTTGCAATAGAAAAATAGAAAGCAAAGGTAATAACGCAGGCCTCTCCTTTTATGCATTTTTTTCTAACAAAAATGACAATCCTCAATTATTGATGGAGGCTGCTGAGTGGTGGATAATGACTCACAAGTTAGACCACTTTGAGAAAGCAGTTAAAATAAAGAAAATGGTTCAAGAAATAGCATGAAATACAATAGAAACATATCAAATCAATTCGCTTGGGAAAATATGCCGCGGCGCTCTTTGTTCCCTAGTCATTCGGCTCGTTTAGCTTAAACAGGATGAATTTAAACGCAGTATCTCAAGGTATATCATTAAAAATGAATAGAGGAAGTATCAGTGCCACATATTATTGTTGAATATCCGGAAGAGTTGATTGATAACGAGTCAGTGGATGTAATTTTACAGACGATACATCAATCGATTGCAGATAGTGGTCTATTTAAAGCTGATCAAATCAGAACGCGGGCCTATCCTTTCCGCAGCTTTACCAACGCAGGCGGCAGCACTCCTTATCTGCATATTCAGGCACGGATAAAATCCGGCCGGGATGCAGATAACAAAAAACAGCTCGGTGAGGTGATTTTGTCCGCCTTAGCTACATTGCATATTCAAGTATCAGTCATGACGGTCGAAATCATTGATATGGATCGTGACTCTTATGGTAAGTATGCAGCTTCATAATATGCAGTAAGCCCAAAGTTTATTTGGCCCCGAACAGCTCCTTGATGCCACCTATCGCACCGAGAGTGGCTGTTGCATCCACCGGCATAAATACGGTTTTATCACCTTCACCGGCCGCACCTATAGTCTTGAGTGTGTCCAGGTAACGGATCGCAATCAGATACTGACTGAAACCCTCCTCACCCAGTGCTGCTTTGAGCTTGGCCAGTGCTTCTTTTTCGCCGTCAGCCTCAAGGATACGGGCTTCGCGATTCCCCTCTGCCACCAGAATCGCAGCCTGACGCTCACCTTCGGCTTTCAGGATATCTGCCTGGCGTGAACCTTCAGCTTCAAGTATGGAGGCACGTTTGTCGCGTTCTGCACGCATCTGTTTCTCCATGGCAGCCTGTACTTCATCCGGCACATTCAGATCCTGTACTTCCACACGTTTGACCTTGGCACCCCAGTCATCAGCTGCCTGATCCAGTGTGATCTGCAGGCGTGCATTAATATCTTCACGCGATGAGAGTGTTTTATCCAGCTCCATCTCACCCACCAGACTACGCAATGTGGTCTGGCCAAGCTTTTCAATCGAGTTGGGCAGGTTGGCAATACGGTAAACCGCATCATGGGGATTGGTAATCTCGATATAGAGCAGAGCATTGATCTGGATACTGACATTATCGCGTGTAATCACGGTTTGTGATGGAAAATCCAATACCGTTTCACGGATATCAATGCGCGTCACACTGGTCAGGTTTGAATAGGCTGAATCACTGGTCTCCCCAAGCAGACGCCCCAATGCACCACCAGAGGGCGCGGCTTTCCAGATAAATTCACGCGGCTTATCCAGAAACGGTACGATAAAATTAATCCCCGGCATCAACGTCCGGCTGTAATTACCAAGCCGCTCAATCACCATGCGCTCGGAATTTCGAATAACGATGATGCCCTTATAAACAATGACCACGATCATCAATGCGACTGCAATTACTACCACTTCCATCAGCTGTTCTCCTTTGTTACATACAGTGTACTACCATCCACACGGGTAATCCGTGCGGTCACTCCGACGTCCAGTGCCTCATCTGATTCAGCTGCCCAGCCCACACTTTTATAATCCACGCGCCCTCGCGGTGCGATGGTTTCAATGACCTTCACAGACTTACCCACCATGTAGGAGATATCATCGGCCTGTTTTCCCTCATCCGGAGTACGCAGATAACGCATCAAGATAGCAGCTACTGCTGTTGCCAGCGCAAACACCAGCCATTGCCCTGTCAGTGATATCTCCGTCATCGCCGCAACAACGCCCACTACAGCTGCACCGGCTGAAAGTGCCAGCAGATAATAGGAACCCACCATCACAAGCTCTATCACTGCAATAGTGCAAGCTACCAGTAACCACAGATGCCAGACTTCCAAACCCAACGATTCCAACATGAATCCTCCTGAACTCTCAGAGCAGCATAACCATGATTCAGTGTTGCCACAACTTGAGTCATGCGCGACAAACATTCCATATGACAGGCATGGCGTTGTGACATTGGAGTGGCCTGACCGGACACGTCCATTTCTCGAATGTTTGGCTATACTAAAGTATAACCACTGCGTGCAGGCCTGCACGGTGGGTCTGGCTTATATAGGGAGAGCGTCGTGACCGAAACAGCAGCGGATCCCAAAGGTCCAAACAAAGATAAAAGCATGAATTTCAAATACGTGGCGATTATTTGCATCGCTATACTTGCCATAGCTATTGGTGGAGGGGTTTCCGGCTTCGGCCCGGCCCGGGCATGGCTGCAGTTTGGTATGGGCTCCATCACGCTGGTGACCTTCTTCGCATTTTTTTGGGCCGACCCGCCTCATAACTCCGAAAGGGTACGAAATGCGGTAGCTTGCTCAATGATAGTAACCTATCTGATGCTGGTTATCACATTCCTGTTTTTCCATATACAAAACGATATCCCGGCAATTACACAGTCTCTGCTGACCAATTTCACAACTACGATTGGAATCGTGATTGCCTCATACTTCGGAGCCACCGCATTTATCGACTCCAGGAAGAATGGCGATGATACAAAAGAGAAATAGCAGAACTGACCAGAGGCTGATCATAACTCAGTCAGAGACAGGTTCATCCGCTTACCGGAGGTCAGCTGTCACGGATTCAACAGGAAACAAGGAGATTACCGTGCATAAAACCATATTTCCTCATCTGTGCTTTTAAATGCAAAAGAAAAACAATCTATCCATGGGTGAAAAGCTGGATTCTTTGGCGAACCTTGTAAAAAATAGCAAAACTCTGGTTTTAACTGCAATCACACTGCTTATCCTCGGCCTTGCCCTGATCTCAGGTGACGCAAAAGATATATTTTTCAATCTATATAAGAATGTCACCGGTCAAACATACCAGAGCTTCTCCCCTGTACGGGATTATTCAAACCCAACCTATCTGGCTCTAAAGGACAAATTTTCACGGGACACAGGCTTTGCATTAAAACATGCTGATATAACTATCTTTGAGGAGTCCGATACTGAGCACAGCTACCGTATCGAATTAAACGGTAAAGTTTATTTCTATGCTATAAAACAAAAAGCAAACGGGGTTTGGCAAATTATAAAAGAGGAATAGCACTGAATAGTGCATATCTGGCCAGTGTCTCGAGTCATTTGCTATGATGAAAGGCAAGGGTCTATAGAGGAGGGTAAATAATGCCGGTAAATAAAAGCCCATGGTGGCATGATCCGAAGTTCATCATTCCAGGCATCCTGGTTCCAGTTGCAGTAGCTATGATAGGGCTTTCACCCTCTCTGATCCCGGAAAAAACTTCAGAGGAATTATCCGTTTCACTCTCAATAAGTGATCCGCGACGAACTGATTCCGGGCTGTACGACATGCGATTAACAAAGACATTTTCCATAGATGCAAAAGTAGAAGCAGAAGCTGCAATAAACATCGCAAATAGCCTTGCTAAGGAGATCATTTCAAATCATTCCACTCTGCATAGCAATCGAAAGATGATTCGACTCCTGGTACAATCAGCTGATGATGGAACTTTATTCATTGATGAACGCTGGAACAAATCTGTAGCTATACATCTAAGTAGGTTTACTGATTCCGGGGATATAGGCTCGATAGCAGTTGCTGCCGCTAATTTCCGTAGAGGAGCGCAGCGCACTCTAAATGATCCCTACCTTCCCACTGAATATTTTTCAGGTGAAATTTCAGTTCATGAACGCAAAATGAGAGCGGGTGTGTATCGTCTGGTATTTACAGCACCTGGATATCGCGACCAGTCCATATACCTTCAGCTTTCAGAGAAAGGAAAAGTATTTACGGCTTCTGATTATGATCAAGTCACGGAGCTTACGTTTCCTTTTCCTGTAAAACTATTTCCACGTTTCAGGCAGTCAACTCAGCCTGCACCACTTCGTGTTGCAGTCGGCACATGCAAGTTTACTCAGCCTTTGTCAGCAAAGCCTAAGTTTCAGAACATCGGCTTAGCCATACAGATGGAATTAGTCTCAGCACTACGTCAGTCAGGGCTCGAATCATTTATTCTCGCAGAAGGGCAAAAAACAGGTTTTGATCTGAATCCGTCAAAAGGCTTACCCCCAACTGAGGGTATAGTTGCTGCTGATATTGCGATTGATCTATTAAGCTGTGAGGGGTTCTACCCCATTTCTACGGACGGTTTAGAAACGATGTAAACTTTATATCCTGAGCGGCGAGTCTGCGCCGCATTCTGGGATTATGGAACCTCTCGAGATAAT
>Ga0316204_10001708_pt1 | contig 56366 bp, 45 predicted proteins | sample 6monrhotite_MG_2_FD_205661 | JGI IMG/M metagenome (GOLD analysis project Ga0316204, IMG submission 205661) | Microbial mat bacterial communities from mineral coupon in-situ incubated in ocean water Damariscotta River, Maine, United States -... | ecosystem: Environmental > Aquatic > Marine >... | reverse complement strand
ATGTGGTCGGCTTCATTGCGACAAGGCATGATAACCGAAACGAATAGGGATTCGTTCATGATCTTTGGTTCCTCTTGAAGTCAGTCGCCCTAAATTAAAGCTTTTCAGGCGACTCGTCCACTAGATTCCCTTGGGCGGAATTTCCCCAGTATTCCATGAGAGACCTCTTCGTCCACCTCGATCCATGACAAATTCAAAGGGACCGCCTGAAGAAAGCGTCGTTTTCCCGGTGACCGGATGTTTAAAAAACAATAGACTCAATCTAAATGTTACGGTTGTTATCCAGGGCTCAACGCTAACAAGGGATCTGCCGATGAGGCCCAAACAAAAAATATCTTGTTCAAGACAATGACCAATAGATGGGAATGAAAGGAATTATTTTGGCGGGCGGGACAGGGTCCCGTCTATACCCACTGACTAAGGGGGTCTCAAAACACCTGTTACCGGTCTATGACAAACCGATGATCTATTACCCTCTGTCTGTCTTGATGTTGGCGGGAATCACGGAAATATTAATCATCACAAACCCTGATGATCGATCTGGGTTTGAGCGGCTCTTTGGCGACGGCTCGTCTTTAGGAATGCACATAAGTTACGCCGTCCAGCCGCGACCCCAAGGAGTTGTCCAGGCCTTTCTGATTGCAGAGCCCTTCATTGGTTCGGATTCCGTCACTTTGATCCTAGGCGACAATATTTTTTGGGGTAAAGGGTTCTCCCCGATGCTTCGTAAAGCGGTCAGCCAGCCCAAGGGGGCTACTATCTTCGGTGTTGAAGTCAAAGACCCCCGAGCCTTCGGTGTGGTCGAATTTGACCGGGAACAGCAGGTCCTTTCGATCGAGGAAAAACCGGCGGAACCAAAATCAGATTTCGCCATCACCGGGCTGTATGTATATGATAATCAAGTCGTACAGCTTGCAAAACAGGTGGGATTTTCGGACCGTGGGGAACTAGAGATAACGGCATTGAACCAATTGTATTTAGACCAAGGAGCGTTGAGTGTCGAGTTGTTAGGCAGAGGGTTTGCTTGGTTGGACACAGGAACCCACCAAGGCTTGTTAGAAGCCGCGTCGTTTGTACAAACTGTCGAAAAAACCCAAGGATTTAAAATCGCTTGTTTAGAGGAAATAGCTTGGCGTCAAGGTTGGGTTTCGGACAAACAGTTAAAGAACTTGGCTTCTCAATACAGCCCAAGTGGGCTAGGGGGCTACCTGAGAAGCTTAATCACAAAAGACACCTAACGTAAACATCCCTCTTCCTGTGCCCATCCGAAGGGCCACTCCCCTGACGACAGGAAACATTCAGTTCACTGGGCCTCTGTATCCGGGGATCAGAAGAGTTTATATCAGTAAATTAGCCTTGCTCATTAGGGCCTAGGGTTATAGCCTAGTTCACAACCATATTAAAAATTTGTTTTATCAAAAGAGCCGAGTAGAAGGAGAACCCTCGTGAGAACCATTCAACAGACATTGATCATTTTCTTCATCTGCACCGGTTCTTGGTTGTTGGTTGACAACCTGTACTATGAAATGACCAATAAAAGTGACTTGCTCACCTACTCGGTGCAGTTTCGGCATGCAGGAAAAATCGATTCGTTTCAGGGACCAACAGAACGGTATATCAAAAACAGTAACCCTTCCCTTTATAAAGAAAAAGTCCATTTTCGGACCGGTCAATATGGTGACATTCTTCCTCGAGGCGGAGAAGGGCAGTGCAAGATTTTGATGGTTGGCGGATCAACAACAGAGACCCACTGGGTGCCAGAAAAAGAACGGTGGCCTTTCCTCGTCGGCGAAAGCGAGTCCCTCAAAGACAAAGTAACGACCTACAACTTTGGTGTCGGCGGCTACAACCTTCATCAGAACACCAATAAATACTTGGCGCTATTACAAGGTTTAAAACCAAATATTGTGGTGGTCATGCACCAGATCAATGACGCCGGTAAAGCCTTTAACGGCGGATATTACGCTTTAGAATCGGTCGGTTTGTATAATAGTTATACCGTGAACTCGACCGGTAAATCTGCCTATGGGCGAATTCGGGAAGCGATTTTTTCTTTCATGCCCACCACAGGGACTTTGTGGCGAGAGTTTCGCAACCGTGCGACAGATCAACGGGCTAATAGCACAGCCACTGTAAAAAAAATCGACCCCAAACGCTTACAAGCAGGGCTGCGGGATTACTTGGACCGATTGGCGATTTTAAGCCGTATCGTGCGAAGTAATGGAGCGACCTTGGTCCTCGTGGACCAAGTCAACCGAAGCCAAGAGATGTTGTCCGATCCTGACTATCAGAGCCCGGCGAAAGATCACTTGCTTGAGCTTATCAAAGGAAAGGGGCTCAGTGTTCAAGAATACTTGGATTATCTAGCGTCCTATTCCACCGGGTTAACTCGGTTAGCCGAACAAGAGAAGGTCAGTGTGCTGGCAGCAAATCAGCTGTTCCCTAAACTTGATCAGAACCTTTATGATTCTATCCACTTTACCCCCAAAGGATCAAAGGTGTTTTCAAAATTGATGGTGAATCACCTTGAACATTTAAAAGGAACCTCTTGCTGGTGAACTGAGTCTAACCGGTCGCTTAGGGGTTGAGTTCTTCTCTTTGATTTTGTAATCATTCAGCCCTTTAAAGTCCCCAAACAACCCCAGTGAGCGAGCAGGAAGCCCGCTGCAAGCTTACTCCAAATCGTTGCTGAATCTTTTTTGGTACCATGTGAGGTTGTCTAAATACCATTGCACTGTTTTGCGCAGCCCCGAGGCAAAACTTTCCTGAGCCTGCCAGCCCAATTCAGTTTCCAATTTGGAAGGGTCGATGCCGTATTTTTGATCATGGCCCGGCCGATCTTGGACAAACTCAATCAAATCTTCGTAGAATGTCACTCCGCTAGGCTTTTTGGGGGCTAATTCTTCTAGGATCTCGCAAATCGACTTGACCAGTGTTAAATTATTCGTCTGATTGTTTGATCCAATATTATAGGTTTCACCAATCGTTCCTTGTTCTAGAACATGGGTCAAGGCTCGCACATGATCTTCCACATGCAGCCAATCTCGAACCTGATCACCCTCGCCGTAGACCGGCAAGCGCTTTCCGGAAACCCCATGCAGAATCATCAGAGGAATCAATTTTTCTGGGAACTGGTAGGGGCCGTAATTATTCGAGCAATTGGTGATCAAAACGGGCAAGCGGTAGGTTCGGTGCCAAGCTCTCACCAAATGATCCGCACCTGCTTTGCTCGCAGAATAGGGAGAGCTGGGTGCATATTTTGTCTGCTCAGTAAATAAATCATCTGTCCCCTGCAAATCGCCATAGACTTCATCGCTGGACACATGAATAAAACGAAAGTCAGCCTGCTCTGAGCTTGAGAGCCCCTCAAAATGTTTACGAGCTGCCTCCAGCAAGGTATAAGTCCCCACAATATTGGTTTGGACAAACGGCCCTGGTCCTTTGATGGAGCGGTCCACATGGGTTTCAGCAGCTAAGTGCATGACCCCGCTAGGCCGAAATTCCGCAAAGATTGAGTCCAACAAGGAGGCATCACAAATATCACCCCGAATAAAAGTGTACTGAGGGCTCTGTGAAACAGAGTCTAGGGCGGTCAAATCCCCGGCGTAGGTCAAACAGTCAACATTCACAACCTGATAGTCCGTACATTGGATCAAGTACCGAATCAACGCAGAACCGATAAACCCGGCCCCTCCAGTCACTAACAACCTATTCATTGTCCCCTTGGTTTTTGATCATTCCTGCCCCTACCCGTTCCAGTGGGCAACGTTTTAAACCTACCCCCCAAAGATTACTTTCTTTTTAAACCTGCCGGCGGTGGCCGAAAGCATTTTTAACCGGGGAATGAAATCCTTAGAATATCAAGATAAAGAAACTTTCAACCCTAAGCAAATCAAAAGATATCTAAGACTGGTTTCGGCCTACCTCTGAACCGGCGGACTTTGTAGTATCTCTAAGTTTTTGATCCCGTAACAACGGGACTGAGTGGCTCTCTTAATCGGGTTAACCCTCAACAAGAAGATAACCTTATCTCAGCAAATTGACCTTGCCCATAAAGACCTAGGATTATACCCTAGGCCAGAGGATTGGGTTATCACTTCAACATGTCACACACATAGCTGCTGGGCTCCCTCAATAAGAGGTCCTCATCGCCCCAAAAGAGGTGATCTTGTATTAAAATTAAAATTAAAATGTATGTGCTCAACCCACCAACAATTGTAGACCTGCTCACCGACTGAGTGCAAGGGTACTGCGCTCCCATGGTAGACTTATTGCACATTCCAACCGGTCAGCGCTTCAATATAATACCAGTTGTTTTCATTCATTCATCGATTCATTTGCCTACCGACTTATCTTCTGATATCGCCTTATGAGCAAAAAATCTGTGCTGTTAGATAAGGAGTACATCCTTTTCGTCCTTGCTAGGGTGTCGGGGTTAGTTGTCAAACCGGCGTTTATCTTCTTTTTAAGTTTTCGAGGTTTTGACGAGGCCGCATTAGTATACGCTAAACTATTGTTTGTATTAACTGCAGTCTATGTTGTAATGCATATCCCCTTTCATTTTATTTTTTACCAACAGCGCTTTTCGGAAGACTCGACCGACTCCTTTCCTATTGCCTACCATTACGGCAAATACCATGTTCAATTTTCAAAATATTTATTCTTAATCTCACCTATGATTGCCGGTTTGTGTTTTGCGGTCTTCCGAGAAGTCGGCATAGCGGTGATGGCGGCCCTGTTTTTATATGGCGAAAAGCTGATCGACGAAGTACAGCGGTATTTACAGTATAGCAAACAGTTCCTTCATTGGTCGGTGCTGTTTCTTTCAAAGTCCTTTGGACCTTTTCTTGTGGTCGTGGTCGCCTCTTATCTTTCTGGAGAGTCTCATTTAATTGAACTGTTCCTAGGGGTGAGCGTCACGATATACCTCGGCCTGACCTATGCCTATACAAGACAGCAGGTTAACATCACACGGTTATTAAAAATTGCTTGGCGTTTTCAGACCAAGCGGCTAGGTAAGACCGTTTATTTGCAGTATTTTCCTCGATTTGTGCTGACGATTTTGATGAGCAACTTCTTACAACTTGATAAGTTTTACCTGATCTTCTTATCAGGGGACTCTAAGCTTCTTGCTCCGGTGACCCTGGTGAGCCAAGTAGGGAATGTGATGGTGATCTTAAACAGCTTTGTCTTCATGTCCCATAAAAGAGCCTTTTATATCACCCCGGGCAGAACGGTGAGGGAGTTACTCGAAAACTATAAAGCGCTGGTAACTAGCTTCTCAGCACTAATACTCCTCGGTGTAGGGTACAGTATAGCCAACTATTTCGGGCTATATTCCTTTTCTGTCGAACTTTCGATGGTCTTGACCTATTTTACGATTTTTTGTATCTTCTCAATTAATAGCTTGTTTATTGAGTACCTTTACTGGAACTTTGGATCATGGCGTTTGGTCATGATCGACGGCGGCCTCATCTTGGCTTTTCTGGCAGTGATGCAGTTTGTGCAACTTGAGAATATTGCCTTCTGTTACTTGCTCGCTGCACTGACACGGCTCACCTTCCACCTATACCACTCTCATAGAATTTCTGCTCATGGGTAAGACCAACCTCTTTTTTCGGGCAATTTTCCTCTATTTGGGGTTATCCATTGGCGTCCACTTTCTGACCTATCGATTCGATCGATATTGGCTTGATCAAATTTATGTCATGCAGGGGTCTCTACTGCCGACCTTCTTTATGTTTTGCACCATTTTGTGCATGCTTTTTATGGGCAGGAGATTGTTCTCCTTCAAAATGAAGCCCTTCGAGCTTGGCCCCAAGTTCTATACCCTTCTTCGGTTTTCAACCTGGGGAGTTGTTGCCGTATTTTTCATACTGGCCCTCTATTTTGCAGTGGTTTATGACGTTCGGTTCCGGCAGACATCCCGGCTTTCCTCGGACCTTCTCGTTGCCGCACTCTTCAGTCTTGCTCCGTTAACCAACTTCATTATTCTGATCTTTTTTTCTAAAGTCCTGCACCAATTATCATTAAGCTGGGAAGAACGGTCCTTGCTTTTGTTGATTTTGATCGGCCAAGTTGCTTCCTTAAACGGCTCCTCCATGGTCCCGGTTATTCTTGTCACCCTGGGGCTGGCTCTGGGTAAGCAGGAGCACATCAATTGGGTTTTAACACAAAAAATCGGGGTAGGGCGGCTCACCTTGTTGGCCGCCATTTTATGCCTCACACTGGTCGTCGTCGTGTTTGTCGGGTTAGCCACTAAATATGGCTACCGGCATATGCTTCAATCTTTAATGACGGTAGAATTTTACAAAGAAAACCTCGGATATGTACCGGCGAGAGCGGCCGCTTCGTTTATCTCGTTCCATAATCTCGTCAATGGGCATCTCTTTGATTTGAATTTGGAGTTTCGTTCTCTCCAAGAAAATCTAATGATTGACATCAAACGGCTGCACATGGTTGCTCCGATCCTTCCTGAATCAGTTTCCCCTGATTTTATTGGCGGGACAAACCGGATCAACTACCTGCTGAACTACTTTGCACATATCGAACGGGCGGGGTCCTCTCCCGGATTGTTAGCTTCTTTTCTGTATCTACCCATTTTTCCCATTAATTTACTCTTTCTTTTTGGGTACCTGGTGATCATCTCCGTTATTTTTAATTCTCTGTTCCCAAACCGGAATTATAATATCCTCATGCTGTCCTGCGGTCTGTTGTTTATCTATCCTCTGCTAGAATCCCCCACATCCTATTTAGCCTTTTTAGATCCATCCTTTGGTTACTTCGCTCTGCTTTGCCTAACACCCTTCTTTATCACCTATAGAGGTCAAAATGAAACTGAGAGACATCCTATTTCTTAATCGGTATATTTTCATTGCTGCCTTGATATTTAATGACTCCAAGGCAAAAAAGTTTGTGAATCGTTTAGAGTCTCACCAGAAGCAAAGAGACGATATTCGCACCCTTGGGTTCAGCATGATTGAGGGGTTTTTTACCGCTGAAGAATGCGACACCATGTCACAGTTTATCGAAGACTATATCGGGGTCCATGACCGGAAGTTTGCCAACGATCACCGGATTTACTCGATCCAAAAACTAAACAGCTACATCAAAGAAAAGTTTCACGACTCAGAAATTTTGAGGCAAATTGGAGAAGATTACACCCAAACCCACTTAATCTTACAGTCAACTTTGGGGGCCAAACTGGTCGAAGAGGCTGGTAATAAGGGGTCGGGTGGCGGCTGGCACCGAGATTCCCATACCCTACAATACAAAAACATTGCCTATCTCAGCGATGTGACCGAAGAAAACGGCCCCTTTGAATATGTTGCCCAGTCCCATACGAAACAAGCGATCTTTGATGCATTGAAATACCGCCCACCGGGAAAAAACTGCCACAACTACCGATTCACCCAACAAGAGATCGATGAGATTTCCTCAAAGATGGGTCTAGAGGTCGTTACGGTTTGTGCGCCAAAAGGGAGCTTACTCTTAGCCGACACTCGGGGGCTTCACCGTGGAAAACCCTTGATCAAGGGGGTTCGTTATGCCCTAACCAACTATTTCGTCCCAGAAGACCTGTTTCAGCCAGAAGAGATTTTCGACGAAGTGTACAGTCATTCAAAAAACCAGTGACAACTACCTTGTAAAACGGAACAATCTTGTGGTGCTATGCTCTTCCACTGGATTGTTTCCTTGAATCTTTATAGGGGATCACTTCCGATGATACAGTCACTCTCAATTATTCTTTCGAGTCCGACAAAACGTGCGAAACATTCCGTTTATCCCCCTACTTAAAAGCTGCAAACTAGAGCTTTTCATCATCATTCTCTTAGGTGTTTTGTATTTTGGGTCGAGGGTCCTCTACCTAGATGCTGATATACCCCGATGGAAGGTGTCGGCTCACACGTCGCTAGACGAGGCCTACTATTCAGTGTTTGCCTTTGAAATGGCCGAGGGGATTCCAGATCAGATTAAACCCTATAGCTATTATGATCACTTAGCCCCCTTGACTCTGCTGTCTCAATTCACCGTCCTTTCAACCTTATCTGTTTTTGGTGATAACTATTATGGACTACGAATGTCGTCGGTGTTTGCCGGTGCGGGGTGTCTAGCGTTCCTATACCTGATTCTCAGGAGACGATTTGGAGTATTGACCGCTGCTGCTGGGGTGGCTCTGTTAGGCTCTATCAACGGCTTTGTCTTCGCCACAAAATATGTGGCACCTAACATCTATGGGATCTTGGGATTCATGTTCGTCAGCTATTTAATGACTCGAAATTTGAACCCCGAATACTGGCAGCCTAAACGACTCCTCCTGTTGGGGATGTTGTCCTCCTTAAGCGTTCTGTTAAGCTACCCCACCAGCTTGTTCTTTTTAGCTGGTGCCTTTTTGCTCATTTGTACCTTATCTTTTTGCTCAGATCAGCCCAAAAAATGGCAACCTCCTCTATTATTTTTCACCGGTGCAATCCTCGGAATTATACTTTTTTTTATATTTATTTACTCTACCATTAACGTCCATTGGGCTGAAGTAAACTCCGCTTATATTCCTAAAAGGATGAAGGAATTTTACGCTAACTTCTGGTATAAGTTCAAATACACCTTCGTTAACTTTTACGAAGAACCCGTCTTTTTCCATGATCTCTTCTTTGCTGACATTTCCATGGTTAGCTTATCTATTTTCGGGTTATATGGGGTGTCATTGTTGGGATGGATCACCAAAACAAAGAAACAACTCACTGAGAACCAAGCGATCGATTTAATGATGTTTTCTATGTTGTTCTTCTTTATTTTGCAAATGCTGATCACAAACCGGCTGCCCGAACAAAAACTAAGTTATGTATTGCCTCTGATCATTTATGCCATTGCCTTAATCGCCACAACTCTAGCGGCTTCACTGGAAAACCTTCAAAAATACCTCGGATATGCCGCCCTTGCCGGCCTTTGCTATGGTTTCATTTGGCTTGTTTCGGTGAAAGGGGAAGAAACCTATATACAGTTGTACGACAAACCAACCTACGCCCACCGTGATGCTATGATCGGTTTAAAACGTTATGATCACCAGATTATTATGGGCGGCTTTTCCCTAGCTTTTCGACTATATAATGATTATGACACCGGTCTAAACCGATATACCTCTCGAGGGGAAAAGTACGACTTATTGATGCAGGTCGCCTCGGAGAGCCTACCCAAGGTCCGAACCATCGACTATGCGATTTTCACCAAGGACTTGGCAAAAAAGGGATATTTCCCCATCGAAGAAGTGATCACCTTTAATGACCCCGCCTTTGCCCGTAGTAAAGGGTATAATTTACTTCTGTTTGAGTACCGAGCAACTGAATCGTTGCCCGAGGCACCCCAAAAAGAAAATCTTTAACGGCACCAATTTAGATCTCCTGTGTTTGTTAGACCCACAGATACCGGGCGTTACTCTAGACTTGAGGGGTATACTTGCTTGTCCGAGAGCGATTTCATGCCAAACAAACTGACCAAAAAGCCGAGCATATACAGTGGAAGGGCGGTGAGAATAAACAAGTTAAATAGTGAGGCACCGTTACTCACCCCCACCAGGTTAAATAACAGTCCAAACACCGTATGCCCGACCCCTAATCCCGCAGGTGTGATCGGGATGGCCATGGAAATAAACCCAATTGGGAAAAAGGTAAACATATACTGGGTCGGGACATCAACGGTGTAAAAGGGAGTCGCAATCAAGTGCAGTCCAAAAATAAACACAAGGTGGGAACTAATGCTTAAGCCGAGACAATACAGGACCTGTAGTTTGTTTTTCCCAATCAGCCAAACCTGCTCTAATAGATTGCTGAGGAAATTTCCGATATAAGGAATTTTTTGAATGACTTGATGAATCAGGTCTTGCAGACGGCGATGCAAGAAAATGGAAGCCAAAAAAACAACGACGGCGAACAAGAGCAGAAAATTAAATTCTAGCAAGGGTTTAATCTTCGGAGCAAAATCAATGATGTCGGTATAAAATAACATACTACTAACCCCTGCAACCAGGATCAGTCCAAGCAGCCCAAAAATCCGATCCACCAAAACTGAGGAAAGCAAAAAGGTCTTGTTCAACTTCGGATTGAGCCGCTGGGCATAAAACACCTTCAGGATATCTCCCGAAACCGCGCCAGGCAACACTGAATCATAAGCGAGCCCTACCCATGCGATCTTGCCTACGTCATAGAACGATAAAGTGTCTTTCGTTTTAATTTCTAAGATCTTTTTCCATCGAGCTGTTGCCAAGATCGGTTGAGTGATTATGCACAAAGCCGAAAAAAACCACACCAATTTATAATCCCAGATTTGTTGCAGCAAGGTAAAATCGATTTGCCCCTGGGTAACCATGAAAGCAATGATGGCAGCGGCAATTAAAAATTTTCCGGTGATGATGAGGGCATTTTTCATGTGGTGGGTTGTTTCGGTATAAACCCAATGGGAGGGGGTTATTGCACATCCTTCGGCTCGCCGGTTCTCTCGTCTACAGAGAACCTAAACTGTCATAGCCTGCTGGCAACGGTAGCACAAGCCCAAACCGCTCAGCGAAGCCCAAGAACGGGGTCAAGGGAAACGAGAATTATTCTTCACTATTCGCTGGTCACCGAGGCTTTAATCTTACTGAAAAACAATTTAAACCCGCCTTTCGCTTTGGTCTTCAACTCATAGAAGGATGAGGTTTTAAGCAAGCTGCGCAGGATATACTTGGGCCTGAAATAGAATTTTCGATAGGCAGCAGTTTGCAGCGCAACGAGCGTAGAAAGGTCGTGAAACTCTGTCCAATAGCTGAGCTCAAAATCCGGCGTCGGGTTCAAACAAAACTCCTCCCAAACCCCTGGCTTCACGATTCCCTTCTCCAAAGCTTCGTCGTATAGCGGAGTGTTCGGTAACAACATCAACACCGCAATTTGAGCATAATCCGGGTCTAAACTGATCAAGAAATCCAGGTTGGTCTGGATGTCTTTAACCGTTCGCTCGAAAGGAAACCCAATGATAAAGTCAGCCAAGCTGACAATCCCGATTTCACGACACCACCGAAAGACCTTTACAAACTTCTCGGTGGTCACCCCTTTTTTGAGTTCCTTTAACCCCGCGTTTGTTCCGGTTTCCACTCCAAAAGAGATCATTCGGCAACCTGCTTGTTTGGAACGCCGTAAGGACTCTTCGGTCACAGCGTTCGCCCGACCTCGGAAACTCCAAGTAAATTTTAACCCTCGTGCTTCGACCGCATCACAAAATTCGATCACTTTTTTGGCTTTGATATTAAACAGGTCATCGTAAAAATGGAATTCCTCATAGCCCATTTTCATACAAGCTTCGACTTCGTCCAAGACGTCATCTACCGGTCGAGTTCGGTATTTTTTATAAGGGACATCGCAAAAAGTACACAAGAAGGGACAGCCTCGGGTGCTGATGATGGTCGCCAAATCGCTACTGACGCCGACAACACTCGAGTACTTAATGTGCCGAATATATTCCCGGTTAGGGATCGGGATGGTCGTCAAGTCATCAACATAGGCCGCAGGAACAGAAACCGACTTGAGGAATCGTTTGTCTTCAATGGTTTTGTCCTTAAAGTGTTCCATTTTCTCTTTGGTATAGACCCCAAAGACTTTATTGATATCGGTGTTGTTTTCCCAAGCATCTACCAGCCCAACGAAGGCGTGTTCCCCTTCCCCCACGACGATACAATCAAATTGAGGCAACTGGGCGGCTTCCACGGGAAAAGCAATTGGATGGTGTCCACCGAGGCAGATTTTTACATCATCCCCGCAGACTTTCCGTACCAGCTCCCCGGTGCGGCAGATATCTACCAAGGAAATTGTGAAGCTGGTGATCCCGACGATATCAGGCTGGACTTCTTTGAGGTAGGCTTCGAGTTTGTCATAACTGCATCGCTCTGCCACCGCATCTTTAAAGAAATACTCATGGTGGGGTCGCTCTTTTTCGATGGAGCTCAAAACATACAACAGACCCAAAGGGGGGAAAAACCCAAAGTCTTCTGTATCAATGTAGCTATTGCCTTCTTCGTCCGGGAATTCTTGGACCGTTTCTTTGTCAGGAGGGTTGAGCAGCAGGATTTTCATAACTAAATTCACCGTAAAGGCATCAACAGCCCGAACCCTGGTCCAGAAAAAGACCAAGAGTGGAGTGTTGACTGAGGTTTGTATGGTTAACTTCGTGTTGGCTGCCGCAGGGTTCTTTGACCCCGCGAGAGCTCAAAGATTAACCCAGCACTTCGACCATGGCATCAATTACAGTTTGAATCTGTTCATCTGTAATCGCCTGCCCTGAGGGCAGATAAAACCCACGTCGGGTGATCCGTTCACAAACCGGATATTGTTCACCTTCAAAATAACCCATTTCCTTAAAAATAGGCTGTTCATGCATACCGATAAAAAAAGTTCGGGTATCGACCCCTTTTTCTCTTAAACGAGCCCGGCAGGTTTCAACATCCAACGGAACCTCATCGTCTAAAACAACGCTGTACATCCAATAATTGTTTTTCGCCCAGTCCAGCTCGATAGGCAGCTGGATCGGTAAATCCTTTAACCCTTCATGGTACAGGGCAGCCATCTTTTGCTTTCGGTCCACAAACTGGTCCAATCGTTTGATCTGTGCCACACCGACCGCCGCTTGGAGGTTCGACATTCGGTAGTTGTGCCCAATCTGGCTGTGTAAAAACCTTGGGTTGGGAACAAAACACAAATTCCGCAACATCCTGGCTCGCTCTGCGACTGCTGGATCATTGGTCAAAACCATCCCACCTTCGCCGGTGGTGATCAGCTTATTGGCGTAGAAGCTTAGAATACTCACATCGGCCAAGCCACCGCATTTGCGGCCCTTGTATTCTGCACCATGAGCTTCGGCAGCGTCCTCAATGGTTTTTAGGGAATACTTTTTGGCTAACCCGTCCACCACGTCCATGTCAACCGGATGGCCATACATATGTACGACCATAATTGCAGAGGTTCGGTCTGTAATTTTCCCTTCAATTGAAGCGGTATCCATACACCAAGTCACCGGGTCCGAATCGACTAACACCGGAACCAAACCGGCTTCGATGATCGCCAAGACACAGGAGATGATGGTGAACGAGGGCACGATGACTTCCGAGTTGGCAGGAAGATCTAAAGACTGAACCGCCACCTGAAGGGCCGACGTTCCTGACGAGACAGAAATCCCGTCGGTCACCCCGGAGTATTCAGCGCAAAGAGCCTCTAAAGATTTAACATATTTACCTTCTGAAGAAACCCATTTGGTTCGAATGCAATCCACCAAATTGTCTTCTTCCTCCTGGCCGAAGACCGGATCTGAAACTGGTATCATAGGAAATCGTCTTAAAGGGAGAGAGGGGTATCCAAACGGAAGGTATCGGACTCGTAGTCCTCACCATTTCGGGGGCCACGGGTTAAAATCAGCAAGCTAGAATCTTCAAGAGCTGTCAAGGCATGGGCTTCGTTGACATCAGAACGAACCAAACCGCCTTTTTCTATAATCCGCTCAATCGTCGGTTCGTCACCGATTTTCGACAAATACTGAATTTTCCCTTCCAACACGTAGGACCATTGAATGGTTTCTTTGTGGTAGTGGTTTGCCCGGGTCGCACCTTTTGCAGAGGTGATCAGCGTTGCTGCATCAAATTGGACTTGGGTGAGGATATCTCGAATGATTCCTCGGTCATCTTCAAAATTATTCGTTACCTTGATAACTTCCATGGATTGCCTATTTATACGATGGTAGGTTCTGGGATAGGAATGATAAATTTGCCGCCTTTTGCCCGGAACTGTTCCAGGTTTTTGATGATCTCGTCTTTAAAGTTCCATGACAACAAGAGGGCGTAATCAACGTCGTAGTCGAGTAACGCTTGATCTGTTTTGACCAACAAGTTGCTCCCCGGCGTGTACCGGCCCACTTTCAGTTCGCACTTTTCAGTGGCAAACATCAAATCATCTTTAGTGAGCCCACAATAGTTCAGCAAGGTCATCCCCTTGGCTGGCGCACTAACCGCCGCAATTTTCAGCCCCTTGCTTTTAATCTCTCGGGTGATGGTGAGTAGTTTTTCTCGGTTGGCCGCCACCTTAACTGCGAAATCGGAGAGAGTCTCACGACTATGGATTTTTTGCTCAACTTCTTGTTGCAGCATATTCGCCACAACAGGCATCACGTCATGCTTCCCTTTTTGGGAAATATACAACCGAAGTGACCCACCGTGGATGGTGCTTTCATCGACATCAAAAATTTCGTACCCCAACTTAGCAAAGAAAGGAACCAGTGGACTGATCGAAATATAAGACAGGTGCTCGTGATAAATCGTGTCATACTCTAGGTTGTCGAGCAGATGAAGAAGGTAAGGTGCCTCAACAACAAAGACCCCGCCGTCTTCTAAAATGGTGGTGACATCCTTCATCACGCTGACTAGGTCGTCAATGTGCGCAAAGACATTGCTCCCGGTGATAACTTTCGCTTTCCCGTGGTTCTTTACAACAGACTCCCCACAACCTTGACCAAAGAAATCAACAATCGTTGGGATACCGTTTTTCTCCGCAATTTCAGCAATATTTTGTGCTGGATCGATCCCTAGCACCTTCGTGTGGCGACGCTGAAACCCTCCCAATAACACCCCAACATTGCTGCCGACGTCAATCACCAAGTCCTGGGGGCCTAAACCAAACTTCTCAACCACACGACCGGCAAAATCGTCGAAATGCTGACGACCAGACGCCGTCACCGAAGACATGTAGGGGTAATCTTCTTGATATAAAACCTTTGGGTCCACCACGTGGTCCAACTGAATAAAATTGCAGTTATTACACCGTACAAGCCTGAGTGGAAAATAGGCCACAGGACGATCAAGTTGCTCGTGAGTAAGAAACTGATCCGAAGGTGGTTGGTAACCAAGGTCAAGAATCTGAAAGAAATCATGCCCTTGGCATAACCTGCATGTAACATTCATATGAAGCTCGTCTCTTAATTTACGTGTAAAACCCATGCGAATTCGAAGTTCACCCTCCCTCAGGTGTAGCTACTAATTACCAAATATATTGAAATAACTCCACAAGAAAAGAGTGTTTCCTCCGTTGTTAACAAAAATACAATAGATATGATTTCAATAATATTCCTATGCTGTTTGGGGATAGATCTTTGTTATAAAATGACTCTGTGTCGAAAAAAAGAGCATCAGTTCTCAGCAGAGGCCCTCCTAAAGCAAATCAAGGTCCAGTGATGTACCGTCATGAGCATTTTAGTTTTTATCGGAACTTGGTTCTCACGGTGGACACCTCCTAGAAGTCATCTTTCCGTCTTTTTGAGAGGGTCATCTGTCGTTAAAACTAGGGATACACTCTCAGTTTGACAGTGTTTCTAGTAAACCTCTAAGATAAAAAAAATAAAGATTACTGGCCTCTAAGCACGCAGTAATTCAACTCTCTTTCTAATTACAACTTCCCAAAAATGAAACAAGCAACACCCCCTAGTGTCCACCGGCCTGATATAGACGGCCTCCGAGCCATTGCAGTCCTCAGTGTCTTGCTTTTTCATTTTGATTTCACTTTATTCAAAGGTGGGTTTGTCGGAGTTGATATCTTTTTTGTGATCAGTGGTTTTTTGATCACGCGGCTCATTCGCAAGGAAATTCTCACCACCGGCACCTTCAGGTTTGGGAATTTCTATCTAAGGCGTTCTCGGCGTCTGTTCCCGGCGCTATTCGTCACCTTACTGGTGAGTACAGTTTGTGCCATCTGGCTCTTTCCACCGACCCATTTACAGCGATTTGGTGGGACGTTGATTCACGCCATGGCCAGTGTATCAAACTTTTTCTTTTGGTCCGAAGCCGGTTACTTTGACGTGGCTTCTCGAACCAAGCCGTTGCTCCACACATGGTCGCTGGGGATCGAAGAACAGTTTTACCTCATTTGGCCGCTTTTGTTGGTCTTAGTCGTCAAAAAAGGGAAACGCTACGTTGCTCCGATCGCCATTATACTTTTGGGAGCAGCCAGTTTTTACCTCAATATTCGCTTAGGTGACGGGCAATCTCAGTTGCTCACGAAGTTACAAGTTCACTTACCAACCTGGTTCAGCCTTGAATCTTGGCTTTCCCAAGGGGAGTCCAGCCTCTTTTTCCTCTTACCCTTTCGAGTGTTTGAGTTTACGATTGGCGCTGCTTTAGTTTGGGTGGGATCGTTTCAGTTTAAACAACGACTCCTGAACGAGGCTCTGTTTGCTCTCGGTCTCGGGCTTGTGCTGTACTCGGTGTTTACTTTTTCTGATACCATGATTTTCCCGAGCTTCAATGGCTTAGTTCCTTGCTTTGGTGCAGCGTTACTGATTTTTTCAGGTCAAACAAAGTTCCTGGGCGCCGTCGTCCGAAACAAGCCTTTTGTTTGGATCGGCGGGATCAGCTACTCTTTGTACCTCGTTCATTGGCCGTTGATTGTTTTTGTCGAATATTACCAGTTAAGCTTAATCGACGGCAGCCAGCGGTATTGGATGCTCGGGGTGGCCTTTATTTTAGCTTATATACTACACCGATCCGTTGAAAAGCCCCTGCGTTATGCCAAGGTGGATTCGACAGGACAAAGCGGCTCCAGCGAATCCTTTGCTCTAGGTATGTTTTTTGTTACTCTGCTGTTGGTGATACCTGCCAGCAACATGTGGCAAGGCGAAGGGTGGCTCTGGAGATACACCGGGTCCCCAATGGCCAAAATCATTGAGAATACCGGACAAGAAATTGGTCGCCGCCATCAAGGATACCGGGATATTTCCTGCTGGCCTGGAGACGACTTTAAAGACAATTTTGGTCACAAGAAATGTATCGACCCGACCACTCCCCCAGAACGAAGTGTCTTGCTTATAGGGGACTCAGTCTCTGCGTATAGCTATTTTGGAATCAGGAAAGCGTTACCTGACAATATCGAGCTGTACCAAGCGACCGGTTCGGGCTGCAAGCCTTATTGGCCAAAGACCCATGTGAGCACCTTGCGGTACCAAAAGGGCCGAGAAAACTGTGCTTATATCGCGGACTTCATGTTCACTAAAGAGATCATGTCCCGCTATAAGTGGGTTATCCTTGAGGCCGCTTGGGAAAGAGACTCCTTTGATCCCCCTGCCCTTGAAATTACCATCAAAAAGCTGCTAGATTTCGGGGTGCTCCCCATTTTGGTTGGCCCAACCTCTATTCTTGATACGGACCTCGCTGTTGGACTCCAATCAGACACAAATTTACGGGCGGCCAGGCTACACGCAAACGAGTTGATCAACAAGCCGAAGTGGGCCCAACTGGATACAGACATGCAGAAGGTAGCGAATAAATTACAGGTGCCTTACTTCAGCCTCAGAAAAAGCCTTTGCGACGATTTGTTTTGTAAATTCGTTTTAGATGATGTCTTGTTAATGATGGACCGCCATCATTTCACCCAATCCGGCGCAACCTATGCCTTTCGAAACTTTGATATCAACAGTTTTAAACTCACAACGAATGAGCCTGCCCAGTAGAGGACTGGTAGGCCACCGGATTACTTTATGGGTAAGGGAAGCGGCCTTGCCTGCCTAGGTGAGCGTTGCGAATAATGCTTTGCAGCCATCACGCCCACAGCAGGCGTCATTAGTCACGAAGTACAACCGAGGCGCTGAGACGACCTTCCTGCCAGTATTCTACGGCAAACATCTCCTCAGCAGATTGATAAATATTGCGAACTTCTAAGTTATCCCACAAGTTTTGGTTCACCAGAAAAACCACCTGTTCAATCAATTGGATTTTTTTCAAAGTGAACGAAGCAGAAGAAAAATGGGTATAAAATCGTTTAATTTTGAGGTGATTCATCGCTAAATGCAATTCCATGGGCATGGAAACTTCTTGAAGCTCGATTTCAGGGACATCCCGGAGACGGTCCATCATTTGTTTGTTAAAATTCCGGTGAGGGAAATAGGCGAGTTTCCCGACCGACTTAGCCAACCGGCAGACGTCTTCAAAATAGACTTCTGCGCCAATGATCTCCACCCCACTGATACTCGTTCCGGCAAAGGCATGATCAATCTGTTGTGCCTGTTCCCCTGCTTGGATCAAGGTCAACTCGTTGATCTTGATCTCTTGGTTTGGCTGAGCCTTTGAAGCGAGCTGATCAAAAATGGTGTAGAGGTGAAACTTATAGGGGCATTGATCAATTTCGTTCTGATAGGCCAAGGTCCCAACGCCATCGTCCATCAAGTATTTTCGATTAAAAAGCAAAAATGGATAAAGTTTTTGGATAAACCTTGACGAGAAGATATCACCCACCAAAAAGTGCCCTCGCCGCCGGGCCGCCATATAGACCAAGTAGCCTAGGGACAGAAAAAACGTTGGCAGGTTATGGCTGGCGATCTTGCGAATATCCAGGCCTTGGCCAAAATTTTTGATGATTTCATCCAAAAGCTTGGGGTCTTCGTTGTTCACTTGTCGCAAAAAAATGATTGAATCAGGGTTTTCAACCCGACTCCATTCCATCGCACAAAGCAATTGGAAGGGACTAGCGACCAGAAGCGTGTCTTTTCGGGACTTCATTGGGTGTTCCTTGAGGTGCGGAATCGATAGCTTTTATAAAAATAAAAAAGAGAAACGCTGAAAAATAACAGGTTTTCCATATCAACTCATCGTTCTAACAGGTCACAGACGACGTCGCAGCCTCTACCATCGGTGATCTGCTTTGACGCTTGAATCATCGGGTTCAATCGTTCGGGGTGTGCCACCAACTCTGGGATGACCTGCTGCACCAAATGAGATAAATTTTCGGGGAAGGCCACATTGATCACTGCACCGGCTTCCTCTAGCCAGCGGGCAATTTGCGCTTGATTATCCGACAAAACGAACACGATAGAAGGCAGCCCTAGACAACACCGTTCCCATGTGGTCGATCCGGCGGCTCCCAGTGCCAAGTCACAGCTTGACATTAGTTCTGCCATATTTTCTGCGCCCACCACAATTTCAACCTGGCAATACAGCTGTTTCGCGACATCCCGTACCTGTTCAATCCAGGGGGCGGTCGCCCCTAAAACCACCGTCAGGTGAAGGCTCTTCGGCAAAGAGGCGGTGGACAACGCTTCTAGAAGTTGCCCCGTCACATTCTCCGGGTCCACCCCGCCCATGTTGATGAACACCCGATCCAAGGTCGATTTGCTGCGGTAAGATAAACTAGCCTCCCGCCACTGCGCGAACTCGGGCCGGAGCAGAGAGTAGTTAGAACCTAACGCCAGGACCGCCTCAGGAGGAACCCAGGGCTGGTAATCTTTTTTTTGTCGGCCATAGGTTTGGTCCAATAGCAAGTCGCAGTGATGAAAACGGTTGGCCATGTCGTCGATCACCATGAGCTTACCGAAACCTGAGCGCAATTGGTTTTGCCACCGGAAATCTAACCCGTAGTGATCCACGATCATCCAGTCTGGCCTATAAGCAGCAACAATCGGTTCACAGTCCTGCGCATCTTCTTGCCAGGTCGAGCCCACCCAGAGGTGTTGATCTAACACCGGCTCGTCCAGGGACGACACCGACACATTTCGCAGAGGAATCCCATGGGCGATGAACCCCTTGGACTCGATATATTCGTTTAAATGCCCTTCATGTTCTCGGCAGATAAACTGAACCTCGCCCCCTCGCTCGGTCAATCGGGTCGCTAAGGTTAAGCACCTTGATATATGGCCCGACCCCATTTGAGTCGACCCATCAGCTCGAATCAAAAACTTCATCTATTCCACCGTAAATAGGTTGAGCCTAGAACGTGAGGCTTCATGTCTTGAATTAGAGTGTCGTTGGACCCTTCCTAAAGGTCGAAGAGGGCAGGTCTGGCAGTACCACGGTCCCCTGTTGAGCACAGTGCAGGGGGTATCAATTTCGAGACTGGCTTTTGTTCTGAAAACAAAAACTTTTATATCAAAACACTTCTAAGGATTTGAACCACCTGATCTTGTTCGGCTTCTGTCATCGCGTGAAACAGAGGGATGCTGATCGCCCGTTGATAATAGGCTTCTGAGACCGGAAAGTCCCCGGTCTTAAACCCCATTGCTTCGTAGTAAGGGTGGGTGTGAACCGGGATGTAGTGTAAGTTTACTCCGAGCCCAGCGGCTCGCAGTTCATCAAACACCTGGGTTTTCGATTTTGTCAGGTCATCCAAGTTCAACTGGATCGGGTAGAGGTGTAGTGCCGAATAATTATCAGGGTGGGTATAAGGCAGAGTGATCGGTAGCGCACTTAAAGGCTTTTGGTATTGTTGATACAGTTGATTCCTTCGCTCGACAAACTGATCGACTCGGCGCAACTGGCTCACCCCGAGGGCAGCTTGGAGTTCTGTCATCCGGTAATTAAACCCTAGATCAATTTGCTCGTAGTACCATCCGCCGTCTGCTTCTCTGGTCAACAAGTGGGGTTCTCGAGATATCCCATGGCTACGCAGCAACCCCATTGTTTCAGCCAACTGCTCGTCATTCGTTGTCGCTAAGCCACCTTCGGCAGTGGTGATAATTTTCACCGGGTGGAAGCTGAACACGCAAATATCAGAGTACCGGCAATTGCCCACCGGCTCATTGAGGTATTTGGCTCCAATGGCATGAGAAGCATCTTCGATGATTTTAAACCCATACTCTACAGAAAGCTCATGGATTCGTTTCATATTACAGGACTGACCTGCAAAATGAACCGGAACCACTACTTTGGGCAGTTTACCAGTTTTTACAGCCTGTTCTAATTTTTCTTGAAGTTTAGTGCTGCACAGATTGTAAGTCAGAGGGTCGATGTCTACAAAATCAACGGTGGCTCCGCAATACAACCCGCAGTTTGCCGAAGCGGCAAAGGTGTTTGGACTGGTCCAGAGGATATCCCCAGCCCCCAGCCCCAAGGCCAAACAAGCGATATGTAAAGCCGAGGTTGCGCTGTTGACTGCGACCCCGTACTTTGCGTTGCATTGATTTGAGATTCCCTGTTCGAAGGCAGGCACTTGAGGCCCTTGGGTCAGAAAGTCTGACTGGAGGACCGCAACAACCGAGTCAATATCGGCCTGTGAAATATCTTGTTTGCCGTAGGGGATCATCGCTTTTAACTTAAGGATTAGACTCGTTGACCATCTCAAGGAACTGGCTGTGATTGAGCCACTCAGTGTTATTCCCAGAGTTGTACTCGAACCCTTGTTTCACATCTTTCCCCATCTCGCCGATGGCGTTTTCGGTAAAGTCAGCAGGCTGGTTCATTTGGATGGTCGGGCAAATCACAAAATGATCGTCAAACTCTAAGGTGAGGTGACTGTCGTCTGCCGGGCACATAATTTCATGCAACTTCTCTCCAGGTCGAATCCCAATGCATTTGATCGGTAGCTCAGGGGCAAGCGCCTTGGCTAGTTCCGTCATGTACATTGAAGCGATTTTGGGCACAAAGATTTCCCCACCCTGCATCCGCTCGAAGTTTTTCAGCACAAACTCAACCCCACCACGCAAGGTGATCATGAATCGGGTCATTTCTTCGTGAGTGATCGGTAGTTCTGTAGCGCCTTCAGCGATCAATTTTTTAAAAAAAGGAACCACAGAGCCACGGGAACCAACCACATTCCCATATCGAACCACAGCAAACCTCGTGGTTCGGGTACCGACCATATTGTTCGCAGCGACAAACAACTTATCACTGGCGAGTTTCGTTGCGCCGTAGAGGTTGATCGGGTTAGCCGCTTTGTCGGTCGAAAGCGCAATGACTTTTTTGACGTTGTTTTTGATCGCCGCCTTGATCACTGACTCTGCCCCATGGATGTTGGTTTTGATACACTCCATAGGGTTATATTCTGCCGCAGGGACTTGCTTTAACGCCGCAGCATGGATCACCATATCAACCCCCTCCATCGCCTGATCGACCCGCTCTGCGTCTCGGACATCACCGATAAAATACCTCATGCAGGGGTCGTTGAAGGTCTGCTGCATTTCAAACTGTTTGAGTTCGTCACGAGAGAATACGATAATTTTCTTTGGCTTGTACTTCTTTAAAATCGTCTCTACATACTTTTTCCCGAAGGAACCAGTACCGCCGGTTATCATTATCGTTTGGTCGTTCAGCATACCGAATTCTCTCTGTTGTAGTTTTGTTTTAAGGCAGCGATAAACCGTGCTGTCTCGGGACTTAATCTTCCTGAATTCAGGTAAGCATCATAAGAAACGAGTTGATTCAGGCTGTTTACAAACCTTACTCTGTCTTTCGAGGCTAACGAACCAGTTATAATTTATCAAGGTCTTTCCCTGATTTCTCATTTGTAAAACCCGCTCAACGGGTGACGATTTTTTTTAATGTTAATAAGATGATGCCAATATCTCGAAAAACCCCATGATTTTCGACATATTCAAGGTAATACCGTTGCTTGATCGGCAAAATCACCTCAATATAGGCTCGATGGGTGTCCTCGTATCCCCCTAAAATCGCATTCTCATCAATCATCTCAATCGAAGCCATATCAGTGATCCCTGGACGAACCGAGAGCACTTTTTCCCGAACATCGGCTGGATAGGCGTCCATATATTCCTGGACTTCTGGCCGAGGCCCGACCAGGCTCATTTTTCCTAAAAAGACATCGATCAACTGGGGTAACTCGTCGATTTTGGATTTGCGCAAAAACTGCCCAGAACGGGTAATCCGCACGTCACTACCAACCGTTAGACTTCCTTGCTTTTCCGAGTTCATCCCCATGGTCCGAAACTTATGGATCCGAAATAAAACTCCTTGTTGCCCTACACGGACTTGGCGGAAGAACACCGTTCCCGGGGAATCCATCTTGACCCAAAGGGCCGCCCAGGCGAATAAGGGTGACAGAACGATCAGTCCCAAAGCGGAGCAAATAAGATCAAAACCTCGTTTAAACATCAGTCTAAAATTTGATGCATGATTTCAATCACCCGAGTTTGGTCGTCAGGAGTCATTTTGGTGAACAAAGGAATCGAGACTTCCTGGCTAAAGAGTTGTTGAGCAACCGGAAATTGTTCGGCGCTTAACTGACCCGATTGTTGCCAATAGGGGTGAAGGTGCAGAGGAATAAAATGCACCGAGCAGCCAATGTTATGTTCTGACATTTTCGCAATAAAGTCATCCCGGCCATATTTCGCCTCAGGATCCAATAAAACAGGGTATAAGTGCCTTGAGTGCATGTCCCCCGGATTCGGGCCTTGAGGCAGAGTCAACGGCAACCCCGAGAGTTCCTGATCGTAGACTTGCGCCATTTGTTCACGTTTTTTCTGAAACGCAGGAAGCTTTTGTAACTGGTGAATCCCCAAAGCGGCAGCGAGATCAGGCATGTTATATTTAAAACCCGGAGCCACGACCTCATAGTACCAAGCAGGCTTGGTTGAGCTGTACCGATCAAAGGCATCTTTACTGATCCCATGCAAACGCATCACCCGGCACCGCTTCGCAATTTCCGGGTTTTTAGTGACCACCATCCCACCTTCGCCGGTGGTCATGGTTTTATTGGCGTAAAAGCTGAACACAGCCGCATCTGAGCGCAGGTTGCCGATCATTTCCCCGTTATAAGTACAAGGAAGGGCGTGAGCGGCGTCTTCCACGACCTTTAGCCCATGTTGGTCTGCCAGATCAAAGATCGGCTCCATGTCGACTGCCAGCCCAGCAAAGTGGACAGGCATGATCATCTTTGTTTTTGGTGTGATCGCCGCCTGAACCGCTTGCGGGTCAATATTAAATGTCTCTGGCAGGACGTCAACCATCACCGGTGTGGCACCCATGTAGCGAATCACCTCAGCAGTTGCCGTGAAGGTATAGGTCGGTAGAATCACCTCATCACCAGGGCCAATACCACAAGCTTCTAAGGCCAAATGAAGCCCCGCCGTCGCAGAGTTCACCGCCATGGCCTCAACCTCAGGCCCAATCAGTGCGGCAAAGTCGGCTTCAAAACGCTTTGTTTTGGGGCCAGTTGTGATCCAACCTGAGCGCAGGCTATCCACAATTTCGTTAATTTCTTCTTCCCCGATTTCTGGGAGAGCAAAGGGTAGAAAAGCTTGAGTCATCGCAACCTGGATAAACGAAATGAAAGAGAGAGTTTAGTTTATCCAGGTGTCTAAAGTCTGTCATCAACTTCGGTAGGTAATTGGCATTATCGTCCATCGGAAATCCCATGATCCGATTATTTTGGTGATTAACCTAATCTTTATGGGCTCTCGGAATAAGCCACCCCTCACTCCAAGAATCAACTTCGGCAAAATCTGAAGAGTTCATTGGCACAGCCTCTAGGCAGAATGGAACAAGGTTTTTTCGATATTCAAAAAGACCCTGAGCAACCGCCTCTGGGCTTCCTCCGGTGAAGTAAACCTGTCTGGACAAACCCAATGATCTGCTTTAGGATTGGCTCTATTGGTTCGAACCTTTGGGCGGACACAAATAAATCTCCTTTATGTTTATCTATGCCGTTGAATCTGATTACAAATTGCGCAGCTTTTAGATTATTAAAGCCCCGAACAGAACACTCAAGCGCTGGACTTGATTGGGTCCTCCCCCAATAAGCTGGGTTGTAAACGAAGATATTGGCGTATAGATGCAAGATTCCTTAACTCAACTATTACAAAATGTCGCGAGCCTAGGCCGTTCTTATAAAGGATGGGTATTTCGGCTGCTTGATGTTCTTTTAATCACCCTCTCCTACTACTTTGCGATTTTTCTGCGGTTTGATTTGGCTGCAGTGCCCGAAATCTCTTCAGCGTTCCTGACTTTCCTTTCTGTATCAATCACCATCAAACTGGTGATTTTTAATTTATTAGGGGTCTACAAACAGCTGCTCCGATATGCAGGGATGGAGTTAGTCAAGGTACTGATGCTCGGCGTATTCATCAGTAGCCTCTGCCTTGGGGTGATCTTTTTCTATATTCTTGAGCAAAACTTACCTCGGTCCATTTTGATTTTAGACGGGTTGATCAGCCTGATTTTGATCCTTGGGGCTCGGTTTTTACTGGTTCAAATCTGGTCGGCTTTTTTATACCCTCAAGACCCCTCCAACAGCCTGTTTGAGCGAGTTTTAATCTACGGGGCCGGTGTCGCTGGGAGCCAGCTATCTCTCGGATTGTCTCGCAGCAAAAATTTTAAGATCTTTGGCTTCTTAGACGATCAGGCCCAGCTTAAAGGTCACAAAATCGGGGAATACCGGATATACTCTCCAAGTAAATTAGCCCTTTTGGTGGATCAATATCAAATCAACACCATCCTTCTCGCGATGCCCTCGGCAAGCCAAGAGGAACTGGAAGCCGTATTGAAAAAGCTAGAACCCTTTGACCTAAAAATCAAAACCATCCCCTCAGTGGGGGAGATCGTCTCGGGAAAGGTCACGCTAAACCAACTTCATGAAGTTGATATTATTGACCTTTTAGGGAGGCAAGAAGTCCCGCCGCTCAAACATTTGCTCAAAGACAAAATTTGTGACCAAGTAGTGATGGTCACCGGGGCCGGTGGCTCGATCGGATCTGAACTATGCCGACAAATCGCCACCCAGCAACCCAAACTTCTGATCCTGCTGGATCAAAATGAACTGGCCCTCTACCAGGTCACCAAGTCGCTAGAAGACTTTGCCCGAGAAGGTCGCTTGAAGCCTGTGTTGGGTTCGATCCTTGATCGAGTGCTGATAGACCGGCTGATTAAATCTGAGCAAGTCAACACGATCTACCACGCCGCTGCGTACAAACATGTACCTATTGTGGAAGAAAACTACGAAGAGGGCTTAAAGAACAACCTGGGCGGCACCTTGACTCTGGTCCAATCGGCTTTTGAGCACCAGGTCCCGAACTTCACCCTCATTTCTACTGATAAGGCAGTTCGCCCCACCAACATCATGGGTGCAAGCAAGCGAGCTTCTGAATTGATTTTACAAGCCTACCATGGAAAGCAGGGGAATCAAACCCAGTTCTCAATGGTTCGGTTTGGCAATGTGCTCGACAGCTCCGGCTCCGTGGTTCCTCTGTTTCGAGAACAGATCCGCAAGAAACAAAACCTCACGGTCACAGACAGAGAGGTGACACGGTACTTCATGTCGATTCCGGAAGCCGCTCGGTTAGTGATCCAAGCCGGGGTCATGGCTGAAGGGGGCGATGTCTTTGTCTTAGATATGGGAAAGCCGGTCAAAATTTACGACCTCGCAGAGCAGATGATCCGGCTCAGTGGGCTGGTATTGGGTCAAGATATCGAGATCGAAGTGGTGGGAATGCGCCCTGGAGAAAAGCTGCATGAAGAGTTGGTCATCGACCCCGAAAAATTGCGAGAGACCATCCACCCTAAGATATTTAAGACCCACGAACATCACCTTGATTGGGAAGTCTTAGAACCGCTCTTAAACGAGTTGTTTGTTGCTGCAAAGACTGACCGACTGACGACGATTGCAGCGATCAAAAAGGTAGTACGAGAATACACTGGCCCACCTAAGCACGATCAGACTCCCTAGAGAACTCAAGACTCTCTGGCTTTCTTCTACAAGCCAGAGCCACCCCTCCTGCCCCTACAGATGCACCCCCGTGAACCGCCGGATCATCTCCTTAAATTGTTCATAGCCCCGCTCGTAGGTGATCGTTTGTGAGTCATCCCATCCTTTCTGAACAAACTCAGAATATTGATCTTCCTGATTCATCGCTTGGATGATTGTATCGCTCAACGATTGCGGGTTGTTTTGCTCAGTCAGCAGGCCGGTTTCTCCGTTTTTGATGCTGTCTCTGAGTCCGTCCACATCATAACCAATCGCAGGGGTCCCTTGACTGTTCGCTTCGGTGACCACCAAACACCAGCCTTCTTTGAGGCTCGTGACCACCGCCCAATGGGCCTTTTGCATTAATCGTAGTTTTTCTTCCGCTGAAATCCGACCGAGAAACTCAATGTCCTCCCGGTAAGGACTCCGCTCGATTTGCTTCGATACAGCTTCCCCATAATCTCCGATCGGCAAACCAGCAACCACCAGCTTCAGCGAAGGGACCTCTGTTTTCGCCAATTCAAAGGCAGTCACAATTTCATCAGTTCGCTTCATCGGCCGAATGGCGCCCAAAGAAATCAAGGTCGGGTCCTCTGCCTTTTTCGTCTGGTGAGGGTCTGTCACCGAGGGGATCATGATACCCAAGGTGATGATGTCGATATTCTTCGCTTCAAAACCAAACTTACACAAATCCTCCACACTGCTTTGGGAAATAGTGATCACTTTTTCTTTACGCAACAGCCACAGATACAAGGGCTCAATCAGGTATCCGACCCAAGAAAGCGGCTTGGCCATCTGGTAAAACCAGATTTCTCGACAGAGCTGATAAAACACCATCACCCGAGGGGTGGGAGTATAAAAACGGGTGAAAAACGGAATGGTGTTGCATTCATCAACGATCAAGTCGGCCCAACCTTGGAACTGCTTTTTATACAGCCTCCAAGCGGCCAGATAGACGGTCCAACGGCTGCCGACCCGTTGAATTTGATAGCCTTCATAGCTCGCCTGGGCTTCGCTGTCAGGAAACCTTGAAGAGATCAAGACCACTTCATGTCCATCCGCAGCCGCCCGACTGAGCATCTGATGAGTCACCGCTTCAGCGCCACCAGCCTCAGGATGAAAGCTGTCTTTCCAAGAAAACCACAATATCTTCATTCAATCACTCCACAGGCAGACGAAACCGCTGCACCATCACCAAGGACCCCGCCAAAGCGACCACGAGGCTCGTCCCCCCCATGATCGAAATGACTTGAAGCAGCGAGTCATGATAAAAATACACCGCTAACAATTGAAAGGGCAAAACAAACGAGAAAATATAGGCAAACACCACCTGGGCTTTCGCAATCAAATAGTACTCTGCCACCATCACCAAGGACATCGGCAAAATCGCCATCCCATAGTACTGTAAAAGTCGGCCTGCTTCGGCGTATTCTGGGCCATAAAGCAAAGTGGTCAAAAACTCGCCAAAGAAATAATAAAACACCGCACAGCTACCGGACAAGAGTGCCACGAGCTTTAACGCACGGGCAAGCAAGTGAATGTCCGACTCTTGCTTGGCGTGATGCTCGGCAACCATCGGGAAAAGCGCAGTGGCGATTCCACTGGGCAGGTACATCACCGCCTTACCTAAAACCGATGCGGCAGCGTATTGCCCCGCCGACTCAGCAGAAAAATAGTGGTTCACCAAGATCATGTCAAACTGAGTCATCGCCACAAAGGCGACATTCGCAATAAACACCGGCAACATCGTTTTGACCGGCAAATGGCCCTGTTTTGTACCTTTGACCGGCCGTTTATTGACATCGTCCTGGATGAAATAATAAGAACCGGCCATGATCACTAAATTCGCTACCACCGACCCACCAATCGCTCCCGCGACTCCGTAGCCAAGCCAAACCAGCAAGACTGAGGCAGCTATTTTCACACACACATTGAGCGCCAGGCTCAATGAAAGCACCGGGAAGTATTGCAGCCCTTGTAAAAACCCTTGGTTGATCACCAAAGGAATGACCGACAACAACAACAGCCCAATCACCCAAACATAACGGAGCTGAGAAAGCTCGGGGTGGTTCGCAAAGGGATTCGACAGCACCACGGCGATCGCGAATAACCCCAGACCAATCCCCATCGCTTTGGTGTTGATTGAAGCAAAAAAATGGCCGAGGTTCAAAAAGTCATCTAAACCACGATAGCCCGAGACCTTGCGAGACACCAGCATCATCAAGGTGCTCAAAGGAGCGGAGAAGATCATAAAGATGGCGATCAAGGCACTGAAGAGACCGTACTCTTGCAAGGACAACATCCGTCCCATGATGATTTGAAATAGATATCCTAAACCGCCTGCCCCAATACCACTGAGGACCAATAATCCACTGGCGACGTTAAATTTATCTGCCCGTAATTTTGACATGACCTAGTGGGAGTAAGTTCAGCAAACCACCAAGAGCAGGTAGAATGTTCAACAAGAGAACAAGTTGGCCCGACCAAAAGGCAGGCGCTGGGGGAAGAGGTGAACGGAAAATCACGGTGTGTCAGGGTGATCGTTCTGTAAGGAAACCGTTTCACGGATAATATAGAGAGGCCGATTGATCACCTCGGTGTGGATGGTCCCAATGTATAGTGCGACCAACCCAATGCCCGACAAAACCAACCCAATCAAAAAAGTGTTCATCACCACAAAAATAGCCAAAGGCGTGAACATTGCCGGATTGATTAAAAACCGAGTGACCAGCATCCAAATCAGTAAAGACCCGCTGATCCCTGAAATAAGAACCCCTAAATACCCAGTGATTTTCAACGGAAAAAGCGAGAAGGCAGTGATCCCACCAACGGCGAGTTTGACCAACCCACGTAGGGAGTATCCTGCTTCGCCTTCATTTCGGTCCGGGGCATGAAACTTCACGTAATGTTTGCGGAACCCCATCCAATCAAAAATCCCTCGGAACATTCGTTCCCGTTCGGTCATTTGATTAAACACAGTGACTACTTTCTTATCAAAGAGCCGAAAATCGGTGGTTTGAGAGGCCATTTCGATATCTGATATTTTGTTCATCACCCAGTAAAACACATGGGAGCCCAATCGTTTCACCCAAGACTGTTTGGCGAGGCTCAATCGGATGGTGGCGACCACATCAAAGCCTTCTTCCCATTTTTCAACCAACTCAGGGATCACTTCAGGAGGGTGCTGTAAATCCGCGTCCAAGCAAATCACCGCGTCTGCTTGATGAACCGAGTGTACCCCCGCTGTCAACGCGATTTCTTTGCCAAAGTTCCTTGAAAGATCAATCCCAATAAACCGGTCATCCTTAGCAATCAGTTCTTGGATCACCTCCCAAGAATCATCGGGGCTACCGTCATTGACCAAGGTAACGTTCCAATCATACTGAGGGATTTTGGCAACCACTTCGCTCAACCGTTGATGCAGCAAATGTAGGTTCCCGGATTCTCTGAAAACCGGGATGACAATCGAGAGGAGTTTTCTTTTCGTCATCTTGCTGACTCAACCAATTCAGGGTGCTTGAAGTTTTGTTTGTTACTGACAAAAGTCATAAGAAATTTCCGTGCCATCGGGCCGTTTATAGGCGTACCGAATGTTCTTTAGCATCATTCCCAACCGACGTGGGTCATACCCATGACCCAGTTCAGCAGGAGAGTTTGCATGAGGTAAGATAAATCGGAACTCAAGAGGACCCGGTGGTGCTTCTGGGATCGCAAAGTCATGGGCACCAGACCCCTCAATATTAAACTTATGGACCTGACCGTTTGAGGTGACCTCTAACTCGACACTCGTATTATTATAGTAGTATTTGGTCACATACACCGAGATAAAGTTTATTTTTGGCGCCTTGTCGAAAACAATGGTTGCTTGGTCCCCATCGGTCCAACGTCCATGATCCTCAGGACCAGAAAACCCTGCGATATGTGCAAATATCCCCATATCCGTAGCAGTGAGCCCTTGACCCGGGGCCGCACAAACATGCAGATCCACGTCGTAGTTCAACTTAGCGTAACGTGCTAACTCATAAGAGGAAATAATCGTGATATAAGGGTGTGTGATATATTTAAAGGGGACGACCAGCTTTTTCGACCGGTTTTTCTCGAGCAATTCATTGAGTTCAACCCACCGTTGTTGGGATATTTTATACTCTTTTACAAACCGGATATTGTGTTGGCCTGCTTTGACCATAAACACCGTCAAACCCACGACCAGTGCCACCGTCACCACCTTCGAGACTGAGCGAGAAAAATAAGGATAGATCACGTATTTCACAAAATACGCAGCAACCATCACAAACCCGGCCCAGGTATAATAACTAAACACGTATCGTTTACTTGACCCTAGGACCCAGCTGAGTTTTAGGGGTTGCATCACCAATAACAAACAAGGCACCACCGAGACCATCAACAAAATGAGCAGAATCTGAAGTTTCTTGTTTGAGACAACCACTGCGTCTTCAACCGTGCGCCGGCTTTGTATTCCACGGACAAACCAAGGGATCAACCAAGCCAGCAACACCAGTAACACGACCGCACCAAGAATCGCTGACTTTTTGTCATCAACATGGAGCCGGTTCCAATGGGGAAAGGCGTTCACAAAGTACTGCAGCAGACCATACAATAAATCGATCGGTTGGTACCGGTTCACCGAACCATAGAGGTAGTCCTTCATTCCCGCGGTTCGGTGGGAGGTCTTAACGAAAATTTGCAAGGTCAAAAAACTGCCCACGTATAAGAACAGGGCGTAAAAAAAGGAGCTTCGGAAAATTCGCTCCTTCACCCCGAGAATCCAGGCCAACACAAGGTAAGATGCGGCCAGCCCCACAAAGAGCTCTGAGCTGAAGGAACAGATCAATAAAAAGACCCCAAGAACCGCACGGATAGGCCCAGGAGACGCCTTCTCATTCAAATACATTGCGCCAATGAAGCAGGCTAAAAAGGCGTTGTAAGTCCCGTAAAACGAAACCAACCCGTTATGCTGCCAACCGACTTGGTGCGAGGTGATCGCAAATCCACCGATGAGGAAGGCCTGTTTCCAGGTAAAGCCCAAACGTTTAAGCGCCCAGGAAGTCGCGCCTAGGACCGCCAGCATACTTAAGTACCGAGGGATCAACTGGCTAGGTACAGGGTTTACAAACGCCAAGGCCCAAGAAACCGAAAATCCAAGAACATGGGAGATTCGTCCATCGTTGACCACATCCTTTTGCATATCCCAAAAGGTGGTGTAGACATGAGACCATTCGTCTCGAGTCATGAAAGGAAGGCGGAAGTTTACTTCCCCTAAATATATCACGATCACCGCCATCGAGAAGAGAAACGACAGGTTGGTGATCAGGGGAACCCAAGAAACTTTTTTTAAAACCGGCGGTATCATCAAAGCGTGTTTACGGTGAAAGGTTGAGTTTTTTCGTTGGTCAGTCAGAACGCTCTGGATCATCCTCCCCGGAAGTTCCAGTAGGAACCCAGTTTCTGGGAAAAGAGCAGAACTCTTTGCATAAGAAAACATCTTTCTAGGGGTTAAAGACCTCGTCTCTTCTATAGACCAAACCAGAGATCTTCCCCCTTTTGAAATCCCCCCCCCCAGGCCTTCAGGATTGCTCCGAATCTCCAGAAGGATTTTCCGGCTTATCTTGACTTGCGTAAATATCGCTCGAAATATTGCTGTCTTGTTTGCGCAACAAATAACCCAAGCCACCAGAAACAAACTCTGAGGTTTTCATGAACAACATCCCCACACCAAGAGCCGGGTTGCTCATCAACTTGACCGGGTCACCTAAGAATAAACCGTATCGGGCGAACAGGCTGGATTGTTTTTGGAATTTGGCTTGGTTTTGCTCTTTTTCCATGTAGACATCTAACCGCCGAGCATAATAAAACTTCTTTTTGCAGGAATACAACAGACTGATTTTGCCTTCATCGTGAAGGATCGGCGCCTTCACCCGGCCAATCACACCGTCACCATACTTTTCTTCGATCCGCTGAGGGAGGTCGTAGTCTTCGGTACCGGTATTTTCTTCGTCGTACCCGCCGACGTCATCGAAAATTTCTTTACGAAAACACCGGGCTGCTTCCATCCAGTGAACCCCTTCATAAAAGCTGCGCTCTAACCGCTTGCACTGAGACCACCAACCTTCTCCAAAAGACTCTTCAGGAACCACCAACCCCAAGGTTTTTGGGTTCGCCTCCAAGGTGTCCACACACTCTTGGGCAACTTCAGAACTGAGGGACATATCGCTGTCGATCACCAGAACATATTTACCACTCGAATGGGCCGCCCCGTAATTGCGCTGCATGCTCCGTTCGGTACCGGCGTTAAACACTTTATCTGTGTATTTTTTAGCGATTTCAACGGTCTGGTCCGTGCTGCCGTTGTCAACCACCACAATTTCGCAGTTCGGGTAACTTTGTTCAGCAATCGACTTCAAACAGCTTTCAAGCGTACGAGCGGAGTTTTTTGTGGGGATGATGACAGAGATGATCACGAGGTTGTTTCCTGATTTATTATCCTTATTCCAGCGAGCAGAACCTTCTGCAAAGCCCGGTTCAGAGTCGGATAAAGTAGCCTCATTGTCCAGTGGTTTTTGGGAACCCTGGCCTGCGGAGCATCGCAGCACAACCCCTTACCCATTGGCCCCCTGTTTATTGGTTCAGCCCACACCTGGTCCCCAAACCCGTTCCGGTCTGCTCAAAGACCCATGAACCTCCTGTACCGAACGATTCGGCGACATCCTTTCACCTCCCAACGTTGACGCCACAAGGGGGGTTGCGTATCTTGTGTGTATTGTTGTTGTTACAAAACGGCGCTCCCCTAAAATCAGTTGGCTACCTAAAAGAAGCTTTGACCCCAATGAGTCCTCCTATGAAGTTTACCTTTTACCGCCGGTCCACCTTTTGGGCACTTTTGCTCGGGGCAATTTATGGTCTTAATTTTTTTGACCTCCCCTTTATTTTAGGAAACTCCTCTTATTTCATCTTACCTCACTCCGACGTAGGCACCCACATCCTCGGGTCCATGTATTATGTCCGTGAAGCTTGGCAGTTTCCCTTATTTGCCATGGACCGGCTCTCGACCCCTGAAGGCACCAACCTGATGTTCACCGACAGCATCCCCTTGCTGGCGCTGTTTGCTCGGGGGTATTATCAGCTCACAGGCGAGTGGATCAATTATTTTGGGGTGTGGTTGTTTGCTTGTTTTCCCTTGACCGCCTTATTTGCGATGTTGGTCATGAAAGAATTAGGGGTCAAAAGCAAAGTGGCGATCTTCGGGGCGATGATGCTCTGCCTCACCAGCCCACCCTTGTTAACCCGCTTTTATTTGGCCCACACCGCTTTGATGGGTCAGTTCCTTATTTTGTGGGCTTTTTATGCCTATTTAAGATTGATCCACCGAGAAAACAAGTGGCTGGAAATCGCCCATTTTGCGGTCTTGGCTTGGCTTTCGATTTGGCTGCAAGCCTATTTTATCATGATCATCATGGCCTTCGCTACTGCAGCTTTAATTCAGGTTTCCTGGAACCGTAGCCTGGTCTGGTATCAAGCTACCTTAGGGTTCCTTGCGATTTTGGGGTCCGGTATTTTCACAGGCTGGGTTTCAGGGCTGATAGGGGGCGCCAGCCAAAACGGCTCCACCAGCGGTTTTGGGGTATACTCCATGAACCTGCTGTCGCCCTTCATTCCCCCAAAACACATGCTCCCCCAGGTTCTTCGTGACCTCATCAAATGGGATATGTTCGAACTCACCTGGGACGCCACCGGCGGGCAATATGAGGGCTATGGTTACCTTGGGCTCGGGGTCTTGATCTTACTCGGGACTCATCTAGTAATCGCCAAAAAAGCGTACCTACAGCTGATCAAAGACCATCTATTCTTATCCTTAGCATTGCTCTGTTTAGCTCTTCTAGCGGCATCGAATAAGATATTTTTTGGCAGCATCCTGATCACCGAAATCAATTTCCCCCCTGCTGTGGCCCACGCAATCGGGCATTTTCGCTCCTCTGGGCGATATATTTGGCCGGTAAACTTTGTGCTGATCATCACCGTGGTTTACGTCACCACCAAGTACCTGCCTCAAAAAAAAGCCACTTGGTTGATTTTGTTTGCGGTGTTGCTTCAAACCGGTGAAACCGCCAAACTTCGAGCCCGGATGAACGCCACCGCCCACCCACCGCTGAAAAGCGAAGTGAGCATCCCGGCTTTCACCGAGTTGATCGGGTTTCATGACCAAGTGCTGCAATACCCCTCTTATCAGTGTGGCGGATGGTTGGCCTGGAAAAACGCCAACTACCGGGCGAATAAGGAGGTGCTTTTTGTCGCCGCCAAGTTAGGAAAAACAACCAACAGCGCCTACTTAGCCAGGTACACCAAAGACTGCGCCGCCGAAGGGGTGACCAGCCGAAAATTCGACATTGCCCCTGATACGCTCTATCTTTTTGCAGGCCCCTTGGTCGATGAACTCTCTAAAATGCCTTGGGCTGGTAAGCTGTGCCGGGAGTTTTCCTTTGCGGTCGCCTGTAGCCAACATTGGGACCAAATGTCCGACGAATCCATGAAACCCTTTGGCTCCTTGAGAGGCCGCTACGCCTTAGGTGAAACCATCCATTTCGCCGCCAATTCGATGGGCCAGAAATACCTGCTATCCGGCTGGCACGCCCAGGAGCACTCAGGGTTCTGGTCAGAGGGCAGCGGAGCGAGCCTCAAGGTCAACTTAGACCAACCGACCCAGCAGGACTTGGTGCTGCGAATTGTTGCCGGGGGACTCTTGAACCAAAAACAACCGACCCAAGAGGTGCAGGTTTTTCTTAACGATCAACCGGCAGGCAGCTGGACTTTTGACGCCTCGAAGAACGTGTCAGACTACCAAATCCCTCTCACAGGCGCCCTCTTACCCAAGAGCGGGGAGTTGATTCTCCGGTTCGAGGTCCCCGGTGCCAAATCGCCCAAAGACCTCGGGATCTCCGAAGACCCAAGGCAATTGGGGCTGTTTTTGCGAGAATTGACCCTTGAGGCTGCGGGTAAGGAATAAAAGAACATTAACCTGTTGAGCCAGCTGACTCAACAGGTTCGACGTCCCAACCCCTTGCGAGGCCTATTCTTAAAAAATACATCAAGGCCCTCTAGGAAGAACTTCCAATCTTGTCGCTGGGTACAACGGCGGGCTAAACATTCGTCCTCGCCAGCAGAAACCCTCCAGCGCCGCGTCTTTTAGCTGAGGTCCTTGCCTGCCATACCCCTAGGTAATTCCTTGGTGTGCCCCTTGCCTAGTTTTTGGTTTTTCGGTATTATATAAGAGATAAACGGTTCTTTGGCCCCTCCCAAGCGGCCCAGAACAGTCCCCCTAATTCTTAGGCAGGAAAAACGATGCCCTTATATGAATATCACTGTGAAGAATGTGGTGCAGACTTAGAGTTGATCCGAAAAATCTCGGAGTCTGACGACCCCAAATGCCCGACTTGCGAAAAAGATGGCTTGGTGCGCCAAACGAGCCAATCAGCTTTCGCTTTAAAGGGCGGCGGCTGGTACTCTGACGGATACAGTTCAAAAGGACCCTCTTGCGAGACCGCCAAAGCAGGGGCCTGTTCGACCGGTTCTTGCCCTGGGCAAGGCTAGTGATGAAGCTACAAAAACAACTGATCGCCGGACTCTTGGCCTTGTCTTTTTGTCTCGGCACCTCAAGCGTTTGGGCGTTCGATGCTGCCCGTGAGGAGGGGCTCACCGCCGATGAGCTAAACAACATCGAGGTCTTCAACAAAGCGCACCCATCGGTGGTTTTTGTGACCAACTCCAAGATCAAACAAAACGCTTTTTCTTTGAATGTTCAAGAAATTCCTGCCGGCGCAGGGACCGGGTTTATCTGGGATGACACCGGGCTGATTGTCACCAACTTTCATGTGATCAAAGGAGCGGATACTGTCCGGATCACTCTATCGGACCAGTCCAACTACCGAGCTAAATTAGTCGGGGTTTCTCCAGGTAAAGACCTAGCGTTACTCAAAATCGACGCCCCAAAAAACAAACTGATCCCTATTGAGCGAGGGGACTCCAACCGGTTGCAAGTTGGCCGCAAAGTCCTAGCAATTGGCAACCCCTTCGGGCTGGATGCGACCTTGACCGTTGGCGTTGTCAGCGCCTTGGACCGGGAAATTAAGAGCATAGGGAACCGAACCGTCAAAGGGGTCATCCAGACTGATGCGGCGATCAACCCTGGGAACTCTGGTGGCCCGTTGCTCAACTCGCAAGGCCAATTGATCGGGGTCAACACCCAGATTGTTAGCCCTTCTGGAGCCAACTCGGGGATCGGGTTTGCCATCCCGGTGCAGATCGTCAAAACCATCATCCCTCAGCTTCTCAAATACGGCAAAGTGATGCGCCCGGTGCTCGGGGTCAACACCCTCTCTGACGCAGTCAGCCGCCGGTACGGGATCAAAGGCGTGGTGATCGCTCAGGTTTCGCCCCAAGGGCCTGCAGGCAAGGCAGGGCTCCGTGGACTCAGCCGGGATCAGCTCGGTGTTTTGCACCTCGGTGATGTGATCGTCGGGGTGGACGGGAAGCAGGTCGTAAACCAGGACAGCTTGCTCAGTATTTTGGAGCACCATAAAGTCGGCGATGTGATTTCACTGATTGTGATTCGAGACAACAAAAAACATTCCATTAGCCTCAAACTTGCCGCTCCTCAATCCTAACCCCTTACAATTCGCCCGCCTCTGGTGGGCGATCGGCTGGTTGGGCTTGGCGCTTTTGACATGGGTCTGTTTGACCCCAACACCGCCCAGCGGCCCTAGCCTCCCTTATATCGATAAAATAGTTCATTTTTTCAGCTATTTAATTCTAGGATTTTGGTTTTCTCAATTACGGAGTCAGTCGAAATGGCAAGTCTTGTTGGGGTTATCACTGTATGGTCTTTGGATTGAAGTGCTACAAGAATGGGGCGGCGTTCGCCATTTTGAATGGATGGACTGGGCGGCCGACACCCTAGGGGCTTGGTTCGCCGTAATGTTATGCCGCAGCCCTCTCGGACGGCTACTCAGTCACCTTGACCGAAGACTCAGGAAGACCTAATGGACCCCTTATTAATCCTTTTGTACATTGCCGCAGGTGCTGTCGCTGGAACCTTGGCCGGTCTGGTCGGTATCGGAGGCGGGATTTTGTACGTCCCCGTATTGGTGTACACTTTAGGTCACCAACTCAACAGCTCCGATACCCCCCAGGTTGCGGTGTCCACCTCCTTGGCGGTGATCACTGTCTCCCTTTTTGCCTCCGCATACACTCATTACAAAGCGGGCAACATCAACCGTCTACCCTTGCCAGGACTGATCCTCGGCGGAACCGCCGGTTCGGTTTTAGCCTCCTTGGCCTTAGGGATGGTCGATGCCGGGCAGTTCAAATTGCTCCTAGCGGCCTTTGAACTACTGATCGCCTTCCAACTGTTTCGAGGCGCCAAAGCTCAGACCGAATTAAACCGGCCACCGACCTTACGGGTCTTTTTGGGGATTGGCTTGGTCGGCGGGTTGATGTCCTCTTTTTTTGGGGTCGGTGGCGGGGTCATCGTGATGCCGATGATGCACTTTTTCGCCGGGTACCGGATCAACAAAGCGGTGGGGGCAACCTCGATCTATATGATTTTTGTGGGCCTCACCGGGCTGATTTCTCATGGCCTAGAGTTCGAAATTACCAGTGAACTGGAAGGTTTGTGGCACCAGATATACTTGCCTGGATTTTTGGGCTTGATGCCCACTGCTTTTGTGTTTAATCGAGTTGGGGCGTTGTGGGTGAACCGGATCCGGCCTGAGTTGGTCAAACAAGGAGTTGGCGGGCTGTTGCTCGCCCTAGCCGCACTGAACGGTTACGCCGGACTGCGAGTCTTTTTCTAGAGACTCTGCAAGCGACAAGACGTCCAAGCGCTTCCACAGGAACCTCGACCTCACAACCTGAGCCCATTCCCCTCACGGGTTTGACCCAAATTCTGACGATATATTTCTTTGGTTATGGGGGGTGCCTTCGAGAAACTTCCTCAGAGGGACTCAGCACGCTTAAACAGAGGAGACAGAGACCTTGTATCCCTCAAACCCGGGGGATACAAGACCCGATAAAAACCGGCTAATACTCGTTCCAAGCTTTAATCTTCAACTCTGGCTTTGCATGAACCGCTTCAATAAACCGGCTGGCAAGCTGGAGATTACTGACTAACGGGACCTCCAGGTCGATCGCTCGCCGCCTCAGATGATACCCTTGGCTCAGCTCATCGCTTTGTAGATTTTTCGGGATATTGACCACCAAATCAAAAGGATGTTTTTCCAAGATTTCATGGACACTATCTTCCCCTTCGGCCACGTCCTTTTTCCACGGCGCTAACTTCGCATCGACCCCATGGCTGAGTAAGAACTGATAGGTCCCGCTGGTCGCCCAAATTTCGGTGCCCATTTCAACAAGCAACCGGACAGGCTCCAAAAAGTCCACTTTGCTTTTTTCTGGCCCTGAGCTGAGCAACACACAGTTCAGTTCGTTGCGGTAGCCTACAGAACGCATCGCTTTGAGCAGCGCTTCGTGGAAGTCATCGCCAATACAACCCACCTCACCGGTCGAAGCCATCTCAACCCCAAGGGTTGGGTCAGCACCGAGCAAGCGAGTGAAGGAGAAGTGGCTCGCCTTCACGCCCACATAATTGAGGTCAAAAAAGGACTCAGGGTACACATCCACTGGGCGGCCCAAAATTGCCTGGGTCGCCTGAGCGATCATGTTTTGTTTGGTGACCTTTGAAGCAAAAGGGAAACTCCGTGAAGCCCGGAGGTTACACTCAATCACCTTAACACTGTTGTCTTTAGCCAAAAACTGCATGTTAAACGGCCCGGTGATTTCTAGGGCCTCCGCAATCTGGCTGGCGATTCGCTTGATTCGCCGGGTGGTTTCTAAGTAGGTCCGCTGGGGAGGCAACACCAAGGTTGCGTCTCCAGAGTGAACCCCTGCATTTTCCAAATGCTCAGAAATTGCGAAGTTAAGAATCTTCCCGTCTTCGGCGATAGCGTCCAGCTCGATTTCCTTACAATTGGTTTGGAACTTAGAAATCACCACCGGGTGATCTTCGTTGAGCTGGGCCGCTTTGGAGAGGTAGGATTCCATCGCCACGTCATTGGACGCCACACCCATCGCCGCTCCTGAGAGAACGTAGGAAGGGCGCACCAACACAGGGTATCCCACTTGAGCAGCAAAGGACTTCGCCCCTTCCATGGTCGTGAGTTCTTGCCACTCTGGCTGGTCGATCCCGAGATCGTCGAGCATGGAGCTGAATTTGTGACGGTCTTCGGCCCGGTCGATCATCACCGGACTCGTCCCTAAGACTTGCGCTCCAGAATGCATTAACGGCAAGGCCAAGTTGTTCGCAACCTGCCCACCCATCGACAAGATCACCCCGATAGGGTTTTCTTTTTCGTAGATGTCCAGCACCGTTTCTAAACGGATTTCATCAAAATACAACCGGTCCACTTCGTCATAATCGGTGGACACTGTCTCTGGGTTGTAGTTGATCAGGATCGAACGGTACCCTTCCTTTTTCACGGTCTTCACGGCGTTGACACAACACCAGTCAAACTCGACAGACGAACCAATCCGGTAGGTTCCTGACCCCAAAACCAAGGCCGAGGGCTTGTCACCTAGGATGATGTCGTCCGACTGTCCGTTGTAGGTCAAATACAAATAATTGGTCTGGGCAGGGTACTCGCCAGCCAGGGTATCGATCTGTTTGACCGAAGGGACAATCCTGTAGTTCTTTCGTTGTAACCGAACATTTCGTTCGTTACTCTCAAGCAAGGTGGCGATCTGTGGATCAGAAAAACCACATTTTTTGGCTTCTTCGAGCACATGCTTGGGGCAAATCCCACCAGCGTAACCGGCAACCAGTTCTTCCACCCGGACAATGTTTTCTACCCGAGACAAAAACCAAGGGTCGATTCGGGTGTGTTCATGGATTTCTTCAAGGCTCATCCCAGATTTAAAAGCATAGGGGATCGAGAACACTCGTTCGTCAGTGGGGGCGCAGAGTTCGGCGATCAACTCTTCGGCGGTGTCTTTTTGCCCTAAGCCACCAGGGTTCGCAACCAAACCAGCGGCTCCAATGTCGATCATCCGTAGCGCCTTTTGCAACGCTTCTTGGAAGGTCTTGCCAATGGCCATGACTTCACCAACCGACTTCATCGAAGTCCCGATTTTTGTGGATACTAGCCGGAATTTCTTTAAATCCCAACGAGGGATTTTCACCACCACATAATCCAAGGCCGGCTCAAAACAAGCCATGGTGGACTGGGTGATCGAGTTTTTCAGTTCTGTTAAGCTGTAACCTAAACCCAACTTCGCGGCCACAAAAGCCAGCGGATATCCGGTTGCCTTCGACGCCAACGCCGAAGAGCGAGAAAGCCGGGCGTTCACCTCGATGACTCGGTATTCTTCTGAGTGCGGATCCAAAGCATACTGGATGTTACACTCACCGACCACCCCTAGGTGCCGGACCGTCTTGATGGCGACTTCTCGTAGGTTATGATATTCCGAGTTGGTCAAGGTCTGTGACGGAGCAATGACAATGGATTCACCGGTGTGAATCCCTAAGGGGTCAAAGTTCTCCATATTACAGACAGTGATACAATTGTCATACTTGTCCCGGACCACCTCGTATTCAACTTCCTTCCAGCCTTTCAGGTATTCTTCAACCAAAATTTGAGAGGTGTGGTTGAGCGCTTGACTCGCTAGGGCTTTGGTTTCTTCTCGGTCCCAACAAACACCAGAACCCAAGCCACCTAAGGCGAAAGCCAGCCGGATCATCACCGGGTACCCGATGTCCTCAGCAACAGTGAGCGCTTCATCGAGCGTCGACGCTGCTTTCGATTTCGGGCAATACACGTCGATTTCCGCCAAGGCGTCGGCAAAGGCTTGCCGGTCTTCGGTTTTTTCGATCACCGAAACGGGCGTCCCAAGCACCTGGACGTTATACTTGTCTAGGATTCCTTGTTTTTCAAGTTCCATCCCGCAGTTGAGTGCCGTCTGGCCTCCAAAGGCGAGCAAAATCCCGTCAGGTTTTTCTTTTTTGATCACCCCTTCGATTGATTCCGGGGTCACCGGTAAGAGGTACACCTTGTCTGCCAAGTGATCTGAGGTCTGGATGGTGGCGATGTTTGGGTTCACCAAGACGGTATAAATCCCTTCTTGGTTGAGCGCCTTGATCGCTTGAGAACCAGAGTAGTCAAACTCCCCCGCTTCGCCGATCTTCAACGCTGCAGAGCCTAAAATAATCACCTTTTCTATCGGTTTTTGCATGGTCGCTAACATCGTTAAAGGAGGGAAACAAACTGGTCGAATAAAAACTGGGTGTCCGTCGGGCCAGGGCAGGCTTCCGGGTGGAACTGTACGCTACGTTGCGGCAACGTTTTATGGATGATCCCCTCGTTCGACCCGTCGTTGGCGTTAAAGAACCAAGGGGTGAAGTCTTGAGGAACCGTCTGGTCGTCAATCGCAAAGTTATGGTTTTGGCTGGTGATGAAACATCGTTTGGTGCCCACCAAAACACAAGGCTGGTTCTGGCTGTGATGGCCAAACTTCAATTTGTAGGTCTGGGCACCATGGGCAAGACCCAACAGTTGGTGGCCCATGCAAATCCCAAAGATCGGCTGAGATTTTTTGATTTGTTTTTTTAAGACCTCTAGACCTCCGGTGACCTTGGTTGGGTCGCCAGGGCCATTGGACAAAAACACGCCGTCATATTTTTCGGATGTGTAATCGTAGTTCCAAGGGACTCGGAGCACTTCAACATCACGGTTCACCAAACACCGAATGATGTTATTTTTACAGCCGTTATCCACCAAGATCACGCGCTTTGCCGCCCCTTCGTTATACAGGATCGGCTCTTTGCAGCTCACCTGGGCAACCAAGTTTTCTGCCGAGGGATCGTAAAAGGGAAGGTCATGGCCTTCAAAAACCAACTTACCGAGCTGGGTGCCCTTCGAACGAAGCCGCTTGGTCAGGTCCCTAGTGTCGATGCCTTCGATCCCAGGGATCTTGTGTTCGATCAACCAGTCTTCTAGGGTGCGGGTCGAATTCCAGTGAGAAGGCTCACGGGTCAAGGTGTTGATCACCACTCCAGATAAATGGATCCTGTCCGACTCAAAGTACCGTTCAATCTTGTTGATCACTTCCGATTCGGGGATGCCGTAATTCCCGATCAAAGGAAAGGTCAAAACCAAAATCTGGCCTTTGTAACTAGGGTCGGTGAAAGTTTCAGGGTAACCGACCATTCCAGTATTAAAAATCACTTCCCCAGCGACTGACCCTTGGTAACCAAAATGGCGACCAGAGTAGAGGGTTCCGTCTTCTAAAATCAGCTCCATAGAGCAAACCACCGTTCTTGGGATTGGGTAAAATATTGTGCCCCTATTGGCAAACTGTTCTACTCTACCGCAACCAGAGGTTCTTGGTAATTCGAAAAACGAAAAAAGGTTTAACTTGCTGATTTTAAATAATACTTCTGCCTATCATTAAACCCAGTACAAGATGTCTCCCACAAATTTCGACCAAACTTCCCCTTGTTGGTTTCTGTGAGCCCCAAACAATCGCAAGTGAAACCGAGGGGGGGCGAAATGAACCAAAGAACACTGACCAAATCCCAAGAGAGCGAGTGACCCGAAGGGTATAGACGGCAGGAGGGCCAAGGTGGGGGCCAACAGAAGAGCCGAAAAGCTCCTTACAGCCCAAAATGAGCTTTAGCGGCCTGGACATCCACCGCAATTTGCCGGGAAAGCTGTTCTAAGGAGTCAAACTTTTCTTCTGGCCTGAGGAACTGGACCGGGAAAATCTCTGCCTGCTCCCCATAGCCTTCTTCGCCGAACCCAAACAAATGGGCTTCAGCAACAAGGTGGCGACCTTCAAAGGTTGGCTTATAACCTACATTGCAAACAGCCGGGTAAAGCCGGCCCTTAAATTTCACTTCGCAAATATAGACCCCCAGCTTGATCGGCCATAAGATCTCGCTCGGCAGATTCAAGGTCGGAAAACCCAATTCATGCCCTTTGCGCATCCCCGGTGTCACTTCCCCGGCGATCGACCAGCGGCGGCCTAAAAACCGCTCGGCGGCCACAAAATCGGCTTCAAAGAGCAGTCGGCGGATCAAGGTGGAGCTGACGGTAAACCCCTCTTGTTTGACCGCAGGCACCATCTCAAATTCAACCCCTTGTTCGAGGCATTTTTCTTTAAAAAAATCAGCAGAGCCCTCTCGACCCTTACCGAAGTTAAAGTCATAGCCAACCAACACCTTCTTAATCTGCATATACCGGAACAATCGCTCGGTAAATTCTTCGGCAGTTAAACCAGAAAACTGGTGGCTGAACGGGGCGATCAAACAGGCGTCGATCCCGGTTTCAGCGATCAAATCCCATTTGGTTTCGTTCGGGTAGATTTGGTAAAAGGGGACTTCTGGCTGTAAGACTTGTTTGGGGTGGGGGTCAAAGGTCAAAATCGCGCTACTGGCCCCAAACTGGGCTTGGTCTTTGATCATCTGCTGGGCGAGCGCCTGGTGCCCTAAATGAAACCCATCAAAATTCCCAACCATCACCACCCACTGGCCTTCAAAACTGCGGTTATTGAAGGGTTTGAAGATTAAGTCCATATTGTTTCAAAGCTGTAGGTTTTCTTTTTCTGATCGAAAAAAAACCTGTTTTACCGGTCTTACTTGGCAGGTCATCGCAAAACTGATATTCATCGAAAAACAGATAAGTTGCAAGCCAAAGCCCTAGGGAATCAGCAAGACGATGAATAAACGACTTAAAAAAATTGGCGGGAACTACAAGGTAAACTCCTTTGACCGACTGGCGAAACAGATCGAGGGAAAAGGAATTTTGCTGGTGGCGATTGTCAATACAAGCTGCGAAGACTGTCAAAAAATACAAGATTTCCTCAACCAGCTACGAGACGGACTGTTACAAAAGCTACCCAACTTGGTGGTGTGTTATGGCTACACGGGCGCGCCCTTATCTGGTGAAGAACCGCCAGCAGCACCTCCAGGTCCTCAAGAAGGACTGGATGACAAGGTGAAGGATCAGACTAAATTAGCAGACTCGAAAGTCTTTCACTGGGAAAAGCTTCCAGAAAACCACGGCTACGCCTTGCTGAGCTCCCCGACCGATGTCCAGGTCTATGACGGCACCTTTGACCATGAAGAGTTAAAACTAAATATCGTCACTGCGCTGAGACGCTGCAAGTCGCCGGTACGGACCCTTGCAGGGTTACCGGGCAAGCGTCAGTTTATGGAGGCGAAACGGACAGGGATCATCGTCGAAACCACCAGTTCCACCCAAAACTCAGAAGTTTCTGCAGTGGAAGCGGAGGTCACTAAAAACGAAGCGAAACTCAAAGTGAAGGTGTATTTTTGCAAAGGACTGACCCAGGAAATCAGCTTGGTGAAAAACGGCGCCGTCGTTTCCAAGCAAAAGGGCCTTTCCTTCGAAAAGTTCTTAAAGAAAATGCCTCGGGTCTAGGTCACTGACAGTCTATCCATCAATTTAGGCCCGTTTTCTACCAGAGCCTCTGCAACCCGCTCTGGGTTGACACTTTTTAAGGTCGGCATCATCCCAATCACCTGCCGATTCGACGCCCCTTCTAGTTTTTCCCATTGATAAAAGACCAAATCCCCGTCTTGCAGAGGGGAACGGTTATTCAGAAGCAGGTGGTAATTCAATCCACTTTGCTCCAGCGACTCAACGGCCAACAACGACCCTTCAAGCGCTCCTTTGTCGGGGGAAATCACCAAGACAACCTCAGCCTGTTCTTTCTTGAGCCAATCGATCACTTGATGCTCTGGGTCTAAGGGCGTCGCAACGCCCCCGGGAGCCTCGATCAACAGATGGCTGTAGTGTTCTACTAAACTCGCATGACGACTGTTCACCAGCCGCCAATCAATCTTTATCCCATCTCTTCGCAGCGCCATTTCCACCGGATAATCTTCATTGGCAAGGTAAGGAGTGATCCAGTTCGCTGAAGGTTCCCCGGTCATCATTGCCGCAAAACGCTCAGAGTCGAGATCTTGTTCCTGAGCGTTTTTTTTAATCAGACCGGTATCAAAAGGCTTAAAAGCCGCTGGGTTCTCTTTTTTCTGGGTCAAGCGAGCCAGTAAGCCTTCGATGATCGTCGTTTTACCGCAACCTTGATCACCGACAAAATACAGTGTTTTAATTGCCATTGATCAGTTCCTCCCTCAATGTTTCTAGACGTTTCGGCTCCATATCGACCATTTCTTTGAATATATCTCCGACCGTCAAAAACCGGGTGTCTAAAAATTCTTTCAACTTTTGGTCCTTCATTTGTTTTCTTCTTTTAAAAGCTTCTATATACTCAAGTGCAGAGACGTCCCCTTCTTCAAGGTTCAGTTGGAGTTTTTTGATCTCTTCATCGGTGAGCCCTGAATCACGGGCCTGCTCAATCAATCCGATCAAGGCATCAATATCTTTAAATTGTACCCGCTGAGTTAAAGTCGGTTCTCCTGCAAACAAAAAGGGCGAGAACAATAGGCCCGTTATGAGCAGTAACAAGGTTGATTTCATCAAATAAACGCTGAGGCCAAAGGTGACAGTTGAAATTTTGGTGAAATAGAATGCAGTTTCCGTACTAAGATGAATGGTAGTTGCAGAAATCGATAAATTCATTATCCTAGGGCCTGTATTAACGGAGAAACCATGAGCTTAAAAAAAGACGATATCCTGGACGGGATTGAAGTAGCCGCCCAACGTATGGGTTTAGACAACGAAGATCTCTTAGAAATGATCGGCGATGTGATCGAAGATTGCATCGAAAAGGTCGTGCTCATTCGTGAGGCAGGCGCTGCGGGAAATGCGGACCAAGTCTCGGCTGTTGCCCATGACATCAAGGGTTCGACGATCAATTACGGTCTCGAGGCTCCTTCGGCGATTGCCAAAGAAATTGAGCTCGGTAAATTAGAAGCGATTGACCGTGTGGACGCCCTTTCCGATGTTCTTGAGCAAATCAAGGCAATGGACATTGGGGTTTAAGGCCCCTTGGTGAGCCACCGAAGCGCTTGAGTATAGATCTGGTCTTCCGGTGAATACCTTGGCGCTTTCCAGTGATCTGTCACTTTCACCTTCGGGGTGATCCCGACTTGATGAAAGCTTTTACCTGAAGGACCATAGTACTGCGCCATAGTCAACAGGGCGTACCGACCATGCAGCAAAGGGAACAGACTCTGCACCACCCCTTTGCCGTAGCTGGTTTCCCCAAAAGCCGTGGCGACCTTGTTTTCGGTCAACGATTGAGCCAAGATTTCTGCGGCACTCGCACTGTTGTGATTGATCAAAACTGCAATTTTTGCCTTTGGACGCAAGGGCTGTGTTCTCGCTACAAAGGTTTCTAACACCTTTTGGTGTCGGTCACGGGTTTCGATGATCAAGCCGGGGGGAACAAACAACTCCGCCACTTCCACAGCAGAAAACACCAGCCCACCCGGGTTATCTCTCAAGTCGATCAAGATTTTTTGAGGCTGAACTTCCAAGAGCTTTGCCTTGATCAAAGCCGGGGTTTCCGTAAAAAACTCTTCCAGTTGGATCACCAACACTTCGGGGCTCACGGAGGTAAATTTGAGCCCAGGGTTCGAGAACCAGGTCTTACTCAACACCGCCTTGTTGCCAGGAGACCACTGGATCTCGATCGGTCCTGGCTCATCTTGGATGGATTGGAGGTCAAATTCCAGCACAGACTTACCCATCACCCTGAGGATTTGATCTCCCCGCTTGATCCCTGCCTTGTCGGCCGGGGAACCAGCGGCGACCCGGGTCACCCAAAGCTGGTTTTCTTTGGGCTCGATACTGAGCCCGAGTCCGTACACTTGACCGGAGGAAGATTTTTTGAGTCGCTCCAAATCCTGGGTGTCTAATAACCGAGAGTAGGGGTCTAACGAGCGGAGCATCCCACTGATCGCCTGGTTGATCAGTTCGCTGTGTTCGGTCTCATAGAGCCCATGAGATTCGATCGCCTCTAGGGCTTGGACAAAGGACTCCAAGTCTTCTAAACGGCGGTTCAAGGGCTCTGCGCTGACCGAAAACCCAAAGAAAAGTAGGATCACCCCTAAGCGCAAAAACTTATTCACCGGTAAAGCCTCGAAAAAGTTGTTTAGCGAAGCCAAAGACCTGGGGCCGAGTGCCTGAGGCCCACACCAAAACCCCGCCGAGATCGGTGAGGAATCCAGGTAAAATCAAGCACAACCCCCCGAGGATCAAAAGGCCGTCTTCTAGCAGTTCATCGACAATTCGCTCCCCTTTGCCTCGCTCAATGGCCATAAAAAAGAGCAAATTGAGGTCCCGGGTGCGTAGCAGCCAAAGCCCAAACACACCGCTGACAGACTGGCTAACGACCACAAAAAACGCACCAAACCCCTGGGTGAGGAGCATCAAAAAAGTGAGGTCCAAGAAGATCACAACCAACGCCACCGGGGCCACCAGCCATCTCATCACAAAGAGAGGTCTTCTTCGCTAGGTTCGACCCCTTTGGGCTCGGTGAACGGGCGAGGAAGCTGAGCGAGAGAGTCAATATACCGCTCCAAGTTCAACACCCCGGTCCCGGCCATTAATTCGGCGACTTCCCGACTGACCACATGGCCCAGTAACCCCATCGCCTCAGGTTCACTGAACCCATCTTCTTGGAGTCGCTCTAAGGTTTCTAAGACTTCAGGGGGCTCTTTGGTCTCTAATTGTTGTTTGAGGACCGCCCTGATGGCGTCGGCCAAACGCTCTTGGATTTCTTCGTACTGTTTGGCTTTCTCTTGGGGGGTCAACATTTTTTCGGGTTCGCTCATCGGGTCTCCTGTTGTGCGTTTTCCGGTGTACCGGGAGGGTTCGGCGCATAGGTCAAAGAAGACCGGTAGGCCTGAATTTTTCTGCCCGCCGCCGGGGCCTTCAGCCCTTTGGCGTAAGCCTGGATCGACACCAAAGTCGGGTCGGTCAATACGAGCCCCCGGTAAAACTGGGCCACCTCTTCCAAGGTGAGTTGTTGGATCGCCTGAGCCAATTGGTTTTTCTCAGTAAACTTCAAGCTACGGTCCAAGATGGGCCTCCAGTTTTGGCCGGTGTCTTCGGACAGGTTTTTTGTCGGCTGCCTGAGTTTCTCGACCAGTGCCCCTTTGAACCCCTCAAAGGACTCTGCCGAGGTGGCCTCTAATACGGCCTGGTAGTTTTTCGTAAACTCCAAAATCCGAGCCTTCAAATAGGCCGGATCTTTGGCCGCCGATTGGACGACAAAACTTAAACCTTCCAGGTTATTCTTTTTAGTTCTCATCGACCAAACCACATACCCCAATTGTTCGGTAGTTCGCAGTTGATGATACGCAGGCTTTTGGATCATTTGACTCAGCAAAGTGAGCAATGCGCTTTGTTTTGAGTTCACCAACCCAGCCTGGAAGTACAGATGAATCGCCGAGTTGTTGTCTTGGACCTCAAAGGGGAAGTCTGTTGAACTGTGGGGTTGGTGTGGCGCACTGCGCTGCTCAGGGATCTCTTCAATCGCCAGAGGCTCAGCCCCAATGTTTTCCTTCAGCCGCTGGCCCAGTTGAATGGCCATTTGGCTTCGTAAATTCCCGGTCACCAACACTTCAATGTGAAGCCTTTTCAGCAACTCAGGGATAAAGGCCTCGAGGTCCTTGGGCCCCAAAGTAGGGATCACTTTGAGATAGTCATCGTTGTGCCACATTTGCTGGCTGGTCAAATAAGCAAACTCATACATCGCCCGGTGATAGGCCTTGGAATACTGCTGGTTCAACCGGTCTTCTTTGAGCCGCCTGAGTTGGATCGCAAACCGATCAGGGTCCAAGGTCTTCATCTGCAACCCTGAGGTCAACTTATCTAACAACACAGAGACGGTTTCAGGGTAGCCTTCAACCGAAAGCTCCAAGCCCCGAATGCCGTTGCCCACCCCAAAGGCCGACCCGGCAATTCGGGCAGGGTAAACCCATTCATTGAGCTGCTCTGTGAGCATTTTAGTGTAGAGGTTCGTTAAGGCGGCGTGTCGAGGGGTGTCGTAAGCCAAGGTTGTCGAAAGCACCGCTTTGACTTTGATTTTAGGGCTATGAAACTCGGTGTCCGGCTTGACCCAGACCCTTAGCCCTGGCTGATCGGTTCCTAGCAGGGGGACAGCCCGCTCCGGGTCTCCTGCCTGAGAACCTTGCCGAGCCGTCTCAAGTTGGTTTTCGGGGACCAAAACAACGTTTTTGGGGATAAAGGGATTTTTCTTAGGCAACTGTAAGGCCGCCAAATCGCCTGGTTGCTGCCAAGACTTCAAGGTCGTTGGATCAATGGAACGAACAGCGTACTTGGTCTGGTACCACCTTTCAGTTAGGTCCGTTTCAATGTCTTGACTCGAGAGGTAAGTGCTTAGGTTTTCTGGCGTGAGTTGGTTTAATATCCCGTTGAGATCTTTTTTCTTTAACGGCGCATAACGGTAAGGCGAGCTCAGCACGTGTTCAAACGGAACGTTGTGTAGCGCCATGGAAATATTTTGCACCCTTTGGGCAGGCTTGGTTTCCGGTAAGAACTTAAATTCCAACCCCCCCATCGTGTTCAGTTCATCCTGATATCGCTGTAGGTTCGTGTCTTTTTTGATTTTCTCTATATATGAAAAAACCGCTTGGTTGATTTCTTTCCAATGGTTCAGCCCTTCAGGGGTCAAGCTGATGTAGAGCTCAAACAACCCAAAATCCTGGGTGCCAAAGCCGGATGAGGCGTTGATTCGGGTGCCCCAGCCTTTGTCTTTCAGGTAAGAAAGCAAGCTGCCTTCCCCCTCGTCGCCTAACAACTGCCCTAAGACCAAACTGGGTTTTTGTTGCCACAGTTCTTTTTGTGGGGGGATCACCCAACTGAGTTTTTGTAGCCGTTGTTCTTTAACCGACTGGACCTGGATCAATCGAGGTAACGGCGCGGTGATCAACGGCACAATGGGTAACTTGGTCGAGCCAAGCTGTTTGTTTTTAATCGCTGCGAAAGACTGGGTCACCCACTGTTTCATCTGTTTGAATTCCTGAGGCCCGGAGACCACCAGCTTCATCCGGTTAGCGGAGTATTGGCCTTCGTAGAACGCTTTCAGGTCCGCTTCTAAACTCTTGGCGTTCAGTTCTTTGCCCCCCAAGCTTTCTAAAGAGCCGGTCCCAAATTGGGTGATCGGGTGGGCCGGGTTGTACAGCCCTTTTTGGAGCTGATACATCCGCCGAAAATCGTTGGTCAGGTTTTTTTGGTGTTCTGAATGGACCGCATTGATCTCCCGGATAGCGTAGGCCGGGTCAAAGGTCGGGGCAATAAAGAACTGGGCAAATCGGTCCAGCGCCCCTTCAAAGGCTGAGCTGTTGACCGCAAAATAGTAGTTTGTGTCTTCTAAAGCGGTGAAGGCGTTTGAGTTGCCCCCATGTTGGCTCAAGTAGCTAGCAAACCCGCCAGGAGTGGGGTACTTTTTATTACCCAGGAACAACATGTGTTCCAGGTAGTGAGCTAAGCCCTGGCGATTTTTCGGGTCTTGGAGTTGCCCCACCTTGACGTCTAGTGAAGCGGCCCCTTGGTCGGCACCGGGATCATGAATGAGGACCACTTCCAGGCCGTTGTCCAAGGTATAATTTTCGTAGCTTTTTATGTCGTTCTCACTTTTTTCAATTGACCATGTAGGGGAGGAAGGTAAAAAATACCCTATCAGTGGTGCCGTGAGTAACAAGGCGGCAATCCCTATCTTCCGTTTCGTATTTTTCAATGTCCCAACGTATAAAACCGGTTATCTTAAAAAACCCAGGCTGCGAGTACTGTCGCTTCTTCCTGCCCCCTGTGGCGAAGCAGGAGGATGAACCTCGACCCGCTTGTCTGTTAGGGGCTCAGAAAATTTTCCAGCAAGGGCTGCCTTTTGTCCAACTTAAAAAGTGGAAATGGATTGATTGTGCCTATGCAGGAGAAAAAAACAAAAATCGGCTTTGTGAAGACTTCCGGGTGTACTCGATCACCCGGCGGCTGCTTTCAAGGTTCATCTTGTTTCTCCAACGAGGAGGGCAACAACTCCCTCCAACCTTTGCCAGAGAAATCTGGTGGAACACCGAAGACTAACCAACTGCCCTTGCAGTCTACGTTTTTTCGTAAATAACTTCAAGGACAACCCTTTTCATTTTCCTCAGGTAGTACCCGATGACACGCAGCGAAAACCGAACCCAGACCCAAGCAAGAGCCCTCAAAATCACCCCTCATTTCACCACCCAAGCGGCCGGCTCTGTTTTGATCGAAACCGGGCAAACTCGGGTGATTTGTACCGCCTGTGTCGAAGAACGAGTGCCGGGGTTTTTAAAGGGTAAAGGCAAGGGCTGGGTCACTGCCGAGTACTCTATGCTCCCTGGGGCCACCAACACCCGTGTGGGCCGGGACCGGTTTAAGGTCTCTGGGCGAACCATGGAAATCCAGCGGCTCATTGGCCGAAGCCTGCGTTCGGTGATCGATCTAGAAGCCTTAGGCGAGCGGACCATCACCTTAGACTGCGACGTCATCCAAGCAGACGGCGGGACCCGAACCGCCTCGATCACCGGAGCCTATGTGGCCCTGGGGTTGGCGATTGAAGGACTCAAAAAACAAGGGGTTACCTTTGAAACCTCCCCTCTGCTCGGTCAAGTCGCGGCGGTCAGTTTGGGTATTGTGGACGGCGATGTGTGTTTGGACCTGGATTACCTCGAAGACTCGTCCGCTCAGGTGGACATGAATGTGGTGATGACTGCCGACAAAAAAATTGTCGAAGTTCAGGGCACCGCCGAACAAGAACCCTTCACCACCGAGCAGATGATCCAAATGATGGCCCTAGCCACCGAAGGATTGACCAACCATTTTGACGAACAGGCAAAAATCCTCAACGAAAACCGGGCTGAATAAAAAGTGGTTGACAACCTGAAGGGTTGTGAGCATAGTTGCGGCTTGTTGTTCGGGGTGTAGCGCAGCCTGGCTAGCGCACCTGCTTTGGGAGCAGGGGGTCGGAGGTTCGAATCCTCTCACCCCGACCAACGATCCAATGGGCGCCCGTAGCTCAGCTGGATAGAGCAACTGACTTCTAATCAGTAGGTCGGACGTTCGAATCGTCTCGGGCGTACCAGTGATGGCGGATGTAGCTCAGTTGGTAGAGCACCGGATTGTGGCTCCGGATGTCGCGAGTTCAAGCCTCGTCATTCGCCCCAAAAATTTGCGCTTGTAGCTCAGCTGGATAGAGCAGTGGACTTCGAATCCAAAGGTCGCAGGTTCGAATCCTGCCAGGCGCACCACAGAGACGATTACCTGAGTATACGGGCGTACGCGAGCGTGGCGGAATGGTAGACGCGCAAGGTTCAGGTCCTTGTGTCCCTCGGGATGTGGGAGTTCAAGTCTCCCCGCTCGTACCACGCTCGACTCAGTCTTTTTTTTGACTGGGACACTTTGCGAGAGTGGCGGAATTGGCAGACGCGCCAGATTTAGGATCTGGTATCTTCGGATGTGAGAGTTCAAGTCTCTCCTCTCGCACCATACATTAAGAGCGGGAATAGCTCAGCTGGTAGAGCACGACCTTGCCAAGGTCGGGGTCGCGAGTTCGAATCTCGTTTCTCGCTCCAATTTAAAAAAGGGTTGGTATCTTTCTAAGATACCAACCCTTTTTTTTTACCTGTAGATCCTCCGAACATCGTCCTCGACCTCGGTATGAACCGCCTCCTTCTCTAGCCCCTCCCCTTTGTTCTATCCACTCATCACTCCTCGGTGTCCCTCTCTTTTTCAATGAATATAGACAGACTTGTCTGTATGCTTTACTGTTCCAAACAACTCAACCCAGAAACACCCAAAAGAACTCATGAGTGCGAACGCAAAATCAAAAATCCTCTCCACGGCGAGCCAGTTGTTTTACGCCCAGGGATACCACCAAACCGGGATCAACCAGATCATTGAGGAATCAAAGGTCGCCAAGGCGAGTTTCTATTATCACTTCGCCTCGAAAGAAGACCTCGCCATCGCCTACCTGGAAGCGACCACCGAGCTGTTGCAAACCGAAATGGACGAGTTGCTGGACACCCCTGGGCGGCCCGGCAACAAAATCCTCCAGCTCTTTGACCGGCTCTACCAATGGCAAAATGACCCCGGTTACCATGGCTGTGTGTTCTTGAAGCTCTCAAGCGAGTTCGAGCCCGGTTATCCACCAGTCCAGGAACGAGTGATCCGCAGCAAACAAGGGTTTCGTCAGTTTTTGCTCCTGCTGATCGGCCAATTGGAGTTTGCCCCTGCGGTGCCTTTGAGCCCTTCGTTGATCGCCGATACCTTGGTGACCTTGTTTGACGGGGCGGCCACCGAGGCCTTGGCGGTCGGGGACCTCTGGCCGATTGACGGGGCCTGTAAAACCGTCGCTGCCTTGATCGGCCCTCAAAACCTCGATCTGTAATCCCTTAAGCCCAACAATTCTGGGAAACAACCCAAAACGGAGCAACAACGATGAAACAAATCTTAGTCTATTCAGACTCCCTCACCTGGGGGATCATCCCCGGCACCCGGCAACGGCTAAGCTTCGACCAGCGTTGGCCCGGGGTGCTAGAGAGCCAGTTAAACCAACAGCCGGTGAAGGTCCGGGTGATCGAAGACTGCCTCAACGGCAGGCGAACGGTCTTTGAGGACCCTTTTAAGCCCGGACGAAAGGGCATTGAAGGGTTGGCCCAGCGGATCGAGGTCAATTCGCCCTTGGAGTTGGTGATTTTGATGTTAGGAACCAACGACTTCCAGCAAGTCCACCAAAACACCCCCTGGGCGTCGGCCCAAGGGGTCGGTGCTTTGATCGACAAAATCCGCTCGGCTCCCATTGAGCCGGGGATGCCCACCCCTCAAATCTTAGTGGTCTGCCCTCCGGTGATCAAAGAACCCAAAGGACCCATTGCCCCCAAGTTTTCCCATGGGGACAAAAAATGTGTGGGCCTCTCCGCAGCGATGAGCCAAGTAGCCACAGAGAAGGACTGTCCCTTTTTCGACGCCCAATCAGTCATTTCAGCGAGCGTGGTCGACGGCATCCACCTCGACGCCCCCGATCACCAGACCCTTGGCAAGGCCCTCGCTTCCGTCGTCTCGACGCTTCTTTAATTTGACCGGGCTCCTTGGGACCCACCCGGAGAACCCGGAGGCCTTCTTGCGGTTAGTGGGCGGCCTCGAGGGCTGCTGACTAGCCCTCGGTGTTCAAGGACTCGGTTTTAGCAGCGTCAATCTCTTTCCTGTCCTGCCAAAGGAAATAACCGATGGCAAGCATTACAAAAAAGCTTCCTACGCCGACCAACAGCCCCGCAACAGCGGCACATAAATATAAAGTAACTGAAATCACCACAGGAAAACCCAATAAGGCGGCCAGGTAACTGGATAAAATATCTTGAAAGTTCTTTTCCCTTTGCAATCGCTCACTGAGCTGTAGATATGCGACCCAGCACAACCGACCAACCGGAGGAAAAAAAAAGAGAGGCAGCAAGATGATGGAGAGGACGCCTATGAAGAATTCATTCGCCATCCACATAGCGTACGCTATCACCCATGGCATGTGAAACAGGAAAGCTCCGATCAAGATGAAGAATCTTGAGTTGACCTCGAGCGGTTCGTCCAGGTTGATATTCACAGCAGGCGCCCACTCGGGGTCTTCGGCCGGCTGGCTCCCGGTATGCAAAAACTCTTTCCAGTCCCGCCACAAGAAGAAGCCGATTAAACCCATGGCCAACAAACCGCCGAGATAGGCTGTGAATGCAAACAGAGCACGCAAAGGAGCAAACACTCCAAAACGAATCAAGAGGTTTTTGCGGTTCTTTGTGCGGTACAGTTCTTTTCGAACCCCTGAGTAGTAGCTATAAAAGAGCTTTGCGATGAAAGGGAGTAGATAGAGGTTGAGCACCAAGAGAGACCGCCCTGTATTTAGGGAGAGGAACTCAAAACCCCCATGTTCCAAGGCCCACCAAAGACCAGGAAAAGGGAGGACCAAGACAGCCATCAGGAAGTACAATTGAACGCTCGGCTCCAGAGCGGGAGCGCTTTTCTCGGCCTGCCGAGAGTTCTCTGTCGTTTTTCCCCATTCTTTCCAGTCTTTCCACAGGAAAAAACAGATCAACCCCATGGCAAAGAGCCCCCCAAAATAAGCAAGAAAAGCAAACAACGAAATGAAGGGCGCAACCATCCAACAAAGAAACAAAACCTCCTTGAGGTCACCAGTTTCATACAAAACGCTGCGGTAACGACGATACACCCAATGACATAATTCGGCAGTGAAGGGCAATAAGATCGCATTCAGCGCGATGGGCACGAAGCCAGCCCCTCCTTCGGGGCCTTCAAATACTATTTGCAAATAATTCCAACAAATCTCAAGAAGAGGTAGAGCGAGAACTGTAAACAATAGTAGATATTGAAGATTTGATTTGATGCTGATCATTTTTTCTTTTGATAAAATGAAGGAAAGGCTTCCCCCAAAGGGACCGGGTCCAACAAAATTCTAAAATTCGTCAAATTCGACCAACGCCCAAAGGTCGTTGCGGGCTCCCCCGGAATTCCCCGGGAAGCTTCTTCAAAATTAAAATCATCCCAAACTTGGATTTTCACTTCGCCTCCCATTTTTACCAAATTCCACGAGGTTCTGCCAAGGGAGAATGCCATTCCCAAGTCTCCTTCAAAAGAAAAACCTCCCTTGCATTGCTCAATTGTCTCTTTTGTACTTTTATCAGTCAGGGTCGCCCAACATTTTCTTACATTTGACTCTTCTTTCAAGAAACCTGGGTTATTCAAGACCTCTGAACAAATCTAGTTTTCCATGATTGACCTTGTTGGACAGGATTTTTTAATTCATGCCAACCTCTCCTAATCCCCTTTTCTCAGGATTTCACCCCTTCTTGGGGCTAAATCCCGACTT